>JACCDW010521894.1_pt1 | contig 19136 bp, 20 predicted proteins | sample 7449781 | NCBI WGS metagenome assembly JACCDW01 (sample SAMN15323449, study PRJNA562643) | freshwater metagenome | isolation source: river surface water | place: USA:Blue River Watershed | collected 2017-08-18
AATAAAACGGGGTTTGGCTCTTTTTATTTAGTTTCGTACAAATTAAAAACCCGTGTTAAACGAGCTTCCTCAATTTACTAAATCCCAATTATCCCTTCGCAATGGGCAAGATAAGCCCGAAATTTGGGTAGCATTTCAAGGTCTCATTTATGATATGACTTCCTCGAAATTGTGGAAAAATGGTAAGCACTATGAACATTGGGCAGGCCAGGATTTAACATCCGAGTTAGCTGATGCTCCACACACCGCAATTGTTTTTGAAAAATTCACGCCAATCGGGAAACTAATATGATACTAATTGTAGAAAGCGGCTCAACAAAAACAGAATGGCGTTTTATTGCTAGTCCAAATCAAGCTTATGAAAGTTTCTTTTCAACAGGAATCAACCCCTATTATCAGTCGGCAGAAGAAATTGCCGCAGACCAACAGCCTACATTAGAAAAATTAGCTCAAAAGCATATTCAACACGTTTTTTATTACGGGACAGGGATCACGGATGACTCCAAACGAGAAGTTGTCCAACAGGCCCTTCAGCCGTTTATAGGCAAGGCGAACATTCATGTAGCGAATGATTTAGTCGCTGCAGGAATTTCATTATGTGGAGATGAGCCAGGAATCGCATGCATTTTAGGAACAGGAGCGAACTCCGGTTATTTTGAACAAGGGAAGTTGACAGAGCAAATTCCGCCACTTGGATTTTGGCTAGGAGATGAAGGAAGTGGAGCCAACCTAGGCAAGCGGCTGATTCTTGCCTATTTACATCATGAATTACCTAGTGATCTGCGGGATGTATTTATCAAACGATATGGTACGTTGACCCGACTTGATGTATTCGAACATGCGTACCAAAAAGAATTCCCCAATCGATGGTTCGCCACCTATTCAAAGTTTCTGTTTGATCATCGTAAACATCCATTTTGCTATGCATTAATAGAAAAAGCTTTTCAAGAATTTTGTCAATTGTACCTTGTTAAGTATGAGGCATCGAGAGATGTACCCGTACATTTTACAGGTTCAATCGCATTTTATTATTCAGATATACTTAAGCGTGTTGTCTCAAGCTTTGGCCTGCGCGTTGGGGTAATTAGTGAGGCGCCGATGGCTGGGCTAACACTTTTTCACAAAAAAATGATTTAGGATTTTTTCAAGAAAATGAGCCAAGCTTGGGGAATATTTTTTAAATTGCGGCAAGCCTAAACATCATCAACAAATCACGCATGACAGCTTCTATGAAGTCCATTGGGACGAAACAAAAAGCATTAAATATCAACTTAGATCGTAGTATCTACGGGTCATTCGCCGAAATTGGGGCTGGTCAAGATGTAGCTGCCAATTTCTTCAAGGCAGGAGGAGCCTCAGGAACCATTGCAAAAACGATTTCTGCCTATGACATGGCATTTTCTGATGCCATATATGGAGAAGAAGAATCCGGTAAATATGTTTGCGAACCACGTTTAATGAAAATGTTAACGCGTGAGTTTAAATTACTGAAGGTTCGTTTAACGGAAACGGCCAACGAGAAACGTTTTTTCGCTTTTGCTAATACCGTTTCTGCATTAAATTATCAAAAAACAAACGATGCGCACGGTTGGATCGGATTACGCTTCCAATTAAGACCTAACGGCCCTGTTAACAATGTAGTCATCCACGTAAACATGTTGGATAATGACAATATTTTACAGCAACAAGCCTTAGGGGTTATTGGAGTTAATTTATTGTATGGTTGCTATTTCTTACACGCAGATCCAGAGAAATTATTGCTTTCGTTATTAGACGACCTCTCCACAGATCGTATTGAAATTGACATGATTCGTTTCGAAGGTGATGATTTTGCGGAGGTAGACAATCGGTTAATGTCATTGTATTTGGTTAAACATGGATATACGCAGGCAGCCGTTTTCGGACCAGATGGTACCGTCATGCAACCCTATGATGCGTTAGCTAAAAAGCATATTGTAGCGATTCGTGGTCGCTTCAGACCTGTTACAAACATATTTTTGGATATGTTGAAAAAAGGACAGGCACAATTCGAGCAAGAATCTGATGTGGATGATGATAAAATATGCGTGCTTTCGGAATTAACCTTACGTAGCTTAGAAGATGGATCACATCACATTAATGAAAAGGATTTCCTTGACCGCGTAGATATTTTATGTTCACTCGGGCAGACTGTGCTTATTTCGAATTTTCACGAGTACTTCAAACTGGTAGCTTTCTTAACCAAGTTTTCTCGCCTAAAAATGGCTTTGATTATGGGCATGCCAAACCTGGAGTACATATTTGAAGAAAAACACTACCATCAAATCGACGGCGGGATTTTATCAGCCTTTGCTAATTTGTTTGGCCCAAATATTAAGTTGTATTTGTACCCAACGATTGATGATAGTGGTGGAGTACTTAATTTAAAGACATTCAAAGCCGCACCCCATTTACGTGGTTTGTTGCAATATTTAATCGATAACAAGAAATTAGAGGATATTAAAAAGTCGGACGAAAAATTGATGAATATCCGCACCGACCAAGTTTTGGCGATGATTCAACAAGGCGCTGGGGACTGGGAAAAGTTAGTCCCAGAATCCGTTGGTAAACTGATTAAGGAGCATGCCTTGTTTGGTTTTCCTCAGTAACAAATTATCAGTTTAGCGGCCCAAAAAGCATCAAAATTTTCCTATTTTTGTTGCCCGATTGAACAATAAAAATCACTCTATGGATTATTTGGCAGGCCTTAATGAGCCCCAGCGACAAGCAGTTGAACATATCGACGGCCCTTTAATGATAATCGCTGGTGCAGGCTCGGGGAAAACCCGCGTTTTGACCTACCGAACCGCCTATTTAATTGAGAAAGGGGTAGATCCATTCAGCATCCTTTTACTGACATTTACGAATAAAGCAGCTGGCGAAATGCGCCATCGGATTGAAAATGTAATCTGAACGCAGGCCAAAAATATTTGGATGGGAACATTCCACTCCGTTTTTGCTAAAATCTTACGTTTTGAGGGTACACGTTTGGGGTATACGTCCAATTTTTCAATTTATGATACGGATGATTCAAAATCACTCATTCGAGCACTCGTTAAGGAGCAGAACTTGGATGATAAAATATACAAAGTTAACCTGGTGCTAAATCGGATTTCTAATGCAAAAAATAGGCTGATTGGACCGGATCAATACATGGCAAGCTCCGTATTAGAACAGGAAGATCGCTATGCAAAAATCCCCATGATGGGTCAGCTATACAAATTGTATTGCCAGCGCTGTTTTCAAGCGAATGCCATGGATTTCGATGACCTCCTTTTTCAAACCAACATACTTTTTAGGGATCATTTAGATGTTTTACATAAATACCAACACAAGTTTAAACATGTGATGGTAGATGAGTTTCAGGATACCAACGTGTCTCAATATCTAATCACGAAAAAACTATCGGCAGTCAATCAAAACATCTGTGTTGTAGGAGATGATGCCCAAAGTATATATGCGTTTCGTGGTGCCGACATCCAAAATATTCTGAATTTCGAGCGTGATTATCCTGATTTGACTACGATCAAATTGGAGGAAAATTACCGTTCTACAAAAGCAATTGTTGCCGTTGCAAACTCAATTATTGCCCGCAATAAAACGCAGTTGAAAAAAGATGTGTTTACCTCGAATGAGGACGGGGACCAAATTGAAATTATTCGGGCAGGAAGCGATAATGAGGAAGGGCGAATAATTGCATCGACTATTCTAGAAACACGTCAGCGTGATGGGCTTATCTGGTCGGATTTTGCCATTCTATATCGAACAAATGCGCAATCCCGTTCTTTTGAAGAGTCACTTAGGCGACTAAATATTAAGTATAAGATTGTCGGTGGGTTATCTTTTTACCAACGGAAAGAAATTAAAGATGTTTTAGGCTACCTACGATTTGTTGTCAATCAACAAGATGAAGAAGCGTTTAAACGTATTATCAATTTACCTAAACGAGGTATTGGCGATACAACTATTGCAAAAATAGCCATTACTGCAGCCGAACAAAATACTTCTGTTTGGGAGATTGTAGCTAACATTCAACAATTTCAAGGCGTACGCGGCACTGCTCCGATTGAACAATTTGCGGACTTGATTAAGTCCTACAAATTAATGGTCGAGGTCGAAGGAAAAGATGCTTATGAAGTTGCCAGCCATGTAGCTAAAACCTCTGGTTTAGTGCGTGAGCTTTATGAAGACAAAACGGTGGAAGGGCTGGCGCGTTATCAAAACGTTCAAGAATTACTAAATGCCGTCAAGCAGTTCGTCGATTCTGAGGAAAACGAAGATAAATCACTGGCTACCTTTTTGCAATCCGTTTCTTTGCTAACAAATGCAGATACGACGGAGGATCCTAATGACACCGACAAGGTTACTTTGATGACTGTGCACTCAGCCAAAGGACTCGAATTCAAACACGTATTTTTAGTTGGCCTGGAAGAAGACCTTTTCCCGAGTCAAATGATGTTACAGAGTCAGGCCGACTTAGAAGAGGAGCGTAGATTATTCTATGTTGCAATTACCCGAGCGGAGAAAAAGCTGATGATTTCGTATGCGGAATCAAGGTATCAGTTTGGCCGATTAAAATCATGCGAACCTAGCAGGTTTATAGATGAGTTAGATAGCACCTATTTAAAGATGGCTAAAACTCCTGGAAAAAAGGATGTGTCTAATTACCGCCCAGTACAAAAAACAGGATTTGTTGAAAAATCGACAAATGTCTCAGCAGCCCAATTGATTCAGAAACCGAAGCAAAATACAAATTACCAACATGTCCCCTCGGCTGATTTCAAGCAATCGGATCCCATGAGTTTACAGGAAGGCCATCGGGTCGAGCATCAGAAATTCGGCTTTGGAACGATAGCTAAACTTGAGATTAATGGTGCAGAGCGGAAGGCACACATCACATTTGAACAAGGAGTAGGCGAGAAAACACTTTTATTAAGCTTCGCTAAATTGATGATTATCGTTTAGCCAGGTTAATAAATAGTTATGTTTAAAGACATTCTATTAAAAAGATAATTATTTAAAGGCAACTAAATTTATTCCACATTTTAGCCTGAATAAGTCAATTTGACTTAATTTTATAGATTATTTGTATGAATCTTTATATATCAAAGAAATGCTTCTGAAGAACAAAACTTCAATTATTACTGGTTGCAACAAAGGAATTGGGAAAGAGATTTTAGAATTGTTCGCCCAAAATGGGTCCGATATAATTGCATGCATTAGAAAAGAATCAGAAGATTTTGATTTATTTATTGACACCATTGAGAAGAAATATCAAATCAAGGTTTATAAATTCTATTTCGATCTTGAAAATTTAGATGAGATCAAAACCTGTATTAGCAAAATAGCTGCATTAAAAATTAAGATTGACATATTGGTTAATAATGCCGGAATAGCTGCAGGTTCATTTTTTCAAATGACTCCGATTCGCGATCTTGAAAAAATGATGCAGGTTAATTTTACTTCTCAAATTTACTTTACGCAAGGTATATCTCGCCTTATGTCGAAACATAAAATTGGTTCTATTGTAAACGTTGCCTCTACAGCTGGGATATTAGGCGATATAGGAACGTTAAGTTATGGCTCAAGTAAAGCTGCTATGATTTTTGCCACAAAGACAATTGCCGCAGAATTAGGGGCATCTAATATTCGTGTCAATGCTGTTGCCCCAAGCGTAACTAAAACTGACATGTATCACCAAATGGATGAGAAATCACGTGATAACCTGATTCAATCTTCTATTTTGAAACGAGCATGTGAACCAATAGAAGTCGCCAATGTTGTTTTGTTTCTGGCAAGTGATATGTCATCATTTGTTAATGCGCAAACGATACGAATTGACGGTGGGTTTATTAACTAACAAATGACAGATATATGATATTAGGGATATATTGTGCTGGAGGATTTGGAAAAGAAGTGTTTGATATTGCATCTAGGCAAAATGTAATTTCTCAGGAATGGGAAAAAATAATTTTCATTGACGATTTTGCATCAGATGGAGCGGATGTGTATTTGACCCAATCTTATAAATTTGATTCGTTAACATCTAAATTTGAAAAATCAAACTTAGAAATTGTCATTGCAAACGGAGAGCCATTTCATAAACAAGTTTTATTTAAAAAAGTAGAGCAAGCTGGATACCGTTTCGGTCGGGTTCAAGATCCTACCGCCATTGTATCTCCTAGTGCAGAAATCGGCCAAGGGGTTATAATTGCATCCTTTTGTATCGTAGCAAGTAATTCAAAAATTGGGCAAAACGTGGCCATTAATGTGCATTCAATCATTGGGCATGATATTGCGATAAATGACCATGTTATATTGTCGAGTATGGTCAATATTGGGGGATTTTGCCAAATCGATACTGGGACTTACATCGGAATGAATGCTCAAATTAAAGATGGCTTGCTCATTGGTAAAGATGCTATTATTGGAATGGGGGCAGTTGTTCATCATAACATTGAATCGGATGTAATTGCGCTCGGAAATCCAGCCCGTCCCATGAGACGTAATACTGAAAAAAGAGTATTTAAGAGTTGATTATTTTGACTACCTTTGCCGATTCATATTAGTTACAAGCTACTTTTTATACGTCCTATGGATATTGTACATCTTGAAAAAATGGCAATTGAGATGCGAAAGAAAATTCTACAGATTTCTTTGGCATGTAAAAACAGCGCTCATTTAGGAGGCGGACTTTCGCTTGTTGAAATATTAACGACATTATATGGATCGGTCATGAAATTTGATCCTAAAAATACAGAGTGGGATGAAAGGGATCGATTTATTCTAAGCAAAGGACATGGGGTATTACCATATTTTACCGCACTCAATCTAGCGGGGATAATCTCAGATGAAAAGCTTTTTAGTTTCAAAGAAAATGAAAGTGATTTAATCGCGCATCCCGTAATGAATATGGCTCTTGGAATGGAATCTTCCAATGGAAGTTTAGGGCATGGCCTTTCCATGGGTGTAGGTATAGCCATCGCGTCTAAAAAGAAAATGCGTTCTAATCGAGTTTTTGTTGTACTGGGAGATGGCGAATGCAATGAAGGTTCTGTATGGGAAGCAGCTATGTCTGCGGCACATTTTAAACTAGACAATCTCGTTGCAATATTAGATTATAATGGTTTACAAAGCGATGGAGATTCTCAAGTTGTCTTAAATCCAGGAGATTTTGAAAGTAAGTGGCTTAGTTTTGGTTGGGAAGTAGATGTGGTTGATGGCCACGATATCGCAAAATTGCATACTAGTTTAAATCAAAAAATTGATCCTTCAAAGCCAAAAATAATAATAGCTAAAACGACCAAAGGGAAAGGTATTTCTTTTATGGAGAATAATAATGAATGGCACCACAATAGACTTACGCAAGGTTTTTACGACAAGGCTATGTCAGAATTAGTTTAGTTTACAATGATCGCAATAACAGAAAAAGAAAACCGAAATTGGTCTAGAATGGGTTCTAGAGCTACATTTGGAATCGCTATATTGCTATTAGCTGAGCAAGAAGAAAATTTAATGGTTTTATCGGCCGACTTAGGGAAATCCTCTGGTCTTGATCGCTTTTGTAACGCCTATCCATCTAATTTCCTTAATGTTGGTATTGCTGAGCAAAATATGATTGGTATTGCTGCTGGGTTAGCCAAAGAAAACTACAAGGTTTTTGCTACCTCATTCGCTCCTTTTGTTTCGATGCGCGCTGCAGAACAAATTCGTATGAACTTAGGGTATATGAATTTGAACGTGAAAGCGGTCGCAATTGGAAGTGGAGTTTCAATGGCATTTTTAGGTAATTCACATTTTGGATTAGAGGATGCAGCTATCATGCGCTCGATCCCTAACCTTACCGTAGTTTGTCCATCAGATTGCGCTGAAATTGTCAAAACAGTATTCGCTGCCGCAGCATTTAATGGACCTATGTACATTAGACTTACGGGTGGTGTGAATAACCCTGTCGTATATAAAGAAGATTATGATTTTGAGATTGGGAAAAGCATTTGCTTAAGGACCGGAACAGATATTACTATTTTTGCAACTGGTAGCATGGTCTATGAATCATTGGAGGCAGCTAAAATATTAGATGAAAATGGGATATCGGCATCCGTAATCAACATGCACACCATAAAACCAATAGATACTGATGCCATTGATTTAGCTTTGACCCATTCAAAACTTATCGTAAGTGTTGAAGAACATTCAGTTATTGGTGGTCTAGGAAGTGCCATTTCTGAATATATTTCAAAATTCAGCAATACTCCCGCTCAATTAACAATTGGCCTACCTGATGAATTTATAAAGACAGGCGAATACCGTTATTTATTAGAAAAATATGGCCTTGTAGCAGAGCAAATTGCGGAAAACATTATTAATAAATTAAAACAAAAATGACAAATAGAGAGAAATACGTTCAGGTATTTGTGGATTCATTCTCCGTAAATCCTGATCAACTTGACGAGAATTTTGTGTACCAATGTGTTCCGGAATGGGATTCGATTGGACATATGGGAATGATTGCAAGTTTGGAAGAAACTTTTGATATAATGATGGAAACCGACGATATAATTGATTTCGGATCCTTTACAAAAGGTATTGAATTATTAGCCAAATATGATGTAACAATTTAATTTCAGATTAATTAATGGATTTTATCACTAATCTGAATTCCTTTTCTGCTCAGCCATGTGTAACTACGCAAAACAATAGCTATACATATGCTGAAATAATTGAGTTTAGTGAATCTTTAGCAAGTCATTTTGTAAATAAATCATTGGTTTTTTTGCTTTGTGGTAACAATGAAGAAACATTGATTGGATATTTAGCCTGCTTAAAATCAAAATCTATTCCTTTACTGATAAATGAGCATTTAGACGAAACATTATTAGCTAAATTAATCTTACATTATCAACCAAATTACATTTGGGGGGCCCGGTTATCTACTTATTCATTTTCAAGCATCTACTCTTGGGGAAATTATAATTTACAAAAAGCGAAGATTGGGTTTGATCATAATTTCCATAACGATCTTGCTTTATTATTGATGACATCTGGAACAACAGGTAGCTCCAAATTAGTTCGACTCTCCCAAAAAAATATTGATTCAAATACGAATTCAATAATAAATGCATTAAAAATCAACAAATCAGATAAGCCGATTACGACGCTACCTTTTAATTATACCTATGGTTTATCGATCATAAATTCACATTTAGCGTGCGGTTGTGAATTGATACTTACTGACAGTAGTATTGTAAATAAAGAGTTTTGGAATCTATTAATCCAAAAGAAAGCCACTACTTTTGGAGGCGTTCCCTATACCTATCAGATGTTAGATAGATTTGGCTTCGAGAAAATGGATTTACCGTCAATTAAAAAAATTACACAAGCGGGCGGCAAATTGACAAAAGAATTGTCACTTAAATTCAGTCAAATTTGTGCATCTAAGGGTATTGAGTTTATTGTTATGTACGGTCAAACAGAAGCTACCGCCCGAATGTCATATTTGCCAAATGCGTACTCAATTTCAAAAGCAGGTAGTATTGGAAAAGCAGTTTCAGAAGGTCATTTCCACCTTATTAATTCAGAGGGCAAAAAATTTGAAACCCCAAACGAGGAAGGTGAACTAATTTATGAAGGACCAAATGTTTGTTTAGGATATGCTGAAAATTCATTTGACTTATCTAAAGGCGATGAAAATAATGGAATCTTACACACTGGGGATATTGCCATGGTTGACGAGGAAGGTTTTTATTATATTAAAGGTCGTTTAAAAAGATTTATCAAAGTTTTTGGAAATAGAGTAAGTTTGGATGAAATAGAATCAATTGCAATTGAAAATGGGTTCAAATGTGTATGCACAGGCAAAGAAGATAAGTTAATAATTGTGACAGAGGATTATGACGCACTAACACCCTTAAAACAGACTATTTCCAAAATAACTAAAATTCATCCCACATCAATTTCAGTAAAACACATTGATATAATACCTCGAAATGAATCTGGGAAAGTGTTATACAACGAATTAAATAGACTAATTAATTTATAGTATTGTGTTAAACTTTGACGTTTTTTTCGAAAATTCTCCTTTTGCATTCAATCAAATGCAAAAGGAGTCCTATTTTTTCCCGGCGATCAAAACACTACATCAAAGTCATTTGAAAAATTGCCCAGAATTTGAAAAAATTTCAAGCCTAATTGGAAACAAGGATATACGTAAAGTAGAAGATTTACCATTTATTCCAGTTAGACTTTTTAAAGATTTTGATTTACTCAGTATTGATAAATCTGAGATTAGGAAAACCATGACTTCTTCTGGTACATCTGGAGGATCTCCATCTAAAATATATTTAAATTCAGAAACGGCACAACTTCAAACTAAGGTTTTAACCAAAATTATTAATTCATACATTGGCACCAAAAGGCTACCAATGCTTATTATTGATTCAAAATCAGTTTTAAAAGATCGGAATAATTTTTCAGCTAGAGGTGCTGGAATTTTAGGATTCTCTATGTTTGGATATGACATTCATTATGCACTTGATGATGATATGAATATCGATATTGAACAGATAAATGAATTTTTGTTAAAACATGAAAATGAGCAAATACTCATATTCGGTTTTACGTTTGTGGTATTTGAGAATTTTATAAAGAAATTACAAGCTTCAAATACGAAGTTGAATTTAACTAACAGTATCTTAATTCATGGAGGTGGTTGGAAAAAACTAGCGGAAAATGCCATAGACAATTCATCGTTTAAAGCCCTCATTGAAGAATGGAGCGGAATTAGCCGGGTATTTAATTACTATGGCTTAGTAGAGCAAACAGGGTCTATTTTTATGGAATGCGAAAATGAAAATCTTCATGCATCCATATATTCAGATATCATATTTAGAAAACCAGAGGATTTTTCAGTTTGTGATATAGAGCAAGAAGGTATCGTTCAATTAGTTTCACTGTTACCACACAGTTATCCAGGTCATTCGATACTGACAGAAGATATTGGCAAGCTAGTTGGTGTAGATACCTGCCCATGTGGAAGAAAAGGTAAATACTTTAAAATTTTTGGTCGAATTAAAAATGCGGAAATTAGAGGTTGTAGTGATACGATTCAAAAATAAAAATTAATGACTTCTATAAATGAAACACAGGTCACATGTATGATTGGGGAATTATCCCAATTGGACTCAATGCGCCCAAATAAACCTTTTAGTGAAGACGTTATATTGTTTTTAAGCGAGCTTTCTAATGCCCTTATCAAAACAAAAGAATCTCGAAACTTCCCAGATGTAATCACATTTGCCTATTGGTGTAGAAAGTCAAACATCACAAAACTTTCTAAAGAGTATATTCATGTTAAAAATAGGATTGGTCTAGGTCTTGTTTTTCACATAACTCCAGCGAACGTACCGGTTAATTTCGCATTTTCATTTGTCTTCTCTTTATTGGCTGGCAATTCAAATGTAATTAGAATCCCCTCAAAAAATTATCAACAAATAGACATTATATGCGAAACAATCAGGCAGCTATTTAGAGATGACCGATTTAAACGTATAGCACAAAACACCTTATTGGTCAAATATCCACATAGTAAAGAAATTAATAGCTTTTTCTCTTCTAAATGCAATGCCCGAATTGTTTGGGGAGGCGATTCCACAATTAATCAAATACGAGAAAGTAAGATACCCGCTAGAAGTTTAGATATAGGCTTTGCTGATAGGTATTCCTTTTCAATTATTGATCCTACCTCACTTAAAGCATGTAATGAAAAGGAGATTATCAGCCTTGCTGAAAATTTTTATAATGATACCTATTTGATGGATCAAAACGCATGCTCATCACCGCATTTAATCGTTTGGAAAAAATCAGATAAATCAGATTACAATGCTGAGAAGGATAAATTCTGGAAAGCCTTACATCAAATTGCTCAGAAAAAATACGAACTTGATTCCATTCGTGTTATTGATAAATTAACTTTATTGTGCTCAGATGCCATTAATTATCCGATTAATCGGGTAACAATGACCTCGAATTATTTGCATCAAGTTAAATTAGCTTCAGTCCCAAAATCCATTGTAAATCTTTCGGGTAATTCTGGATATTTTTATGAAGTTGATATTACTGACCTAAACGAGTTAACCGAGCTTATTGAAACAAAAATTCAAACAATAACTTACTTTGGTTTGAAAAAGGAAGAGATATTAAATTTTATACTTAATAATAATTTAATTGGCGTTGATCGAATTGTCCCTGTTGGTAAAGCATTGGAAATTGGGCTAACTTGGGACGGATATGACTTAATAAACACGTTATCAAGAGTAATCGCGACTCAATAACTCAAGAATAAAAAGAATAATTATGGAAGGATTTAGCCTAAACTTTATAGAATTACAAGAATATCAACCAAATAGATATCCTTTTTTAATGATTGACCATGTAGAAGAAGTTATACCTGGGAAATCAGCAAAGGGTCATAAAAATTTGACATTAAATGAGTGGTATTTCCCTAAACATTTTCCTGGCGCTCCTAATATGCCCGGGGCTTTGCAATTAGAGGCATTAGCTCAAATGTTGACAGTTGCGATTACTACTTTACCGGGACTTCAAGGAAAAGTTACACATGCCCTCCAACATACAGTTAGATTTAGAAAGGAAGTACTACCGGGACAAACATTGAAAATTGAAACAACCGTACTTTCATGGAAGCGGGGAATTTGCAAGGGAAGAGGTGTTGGTTATACAGATGGCGAAATTGCTTGTGAGGCAGATATGTTAATTACAATCCCTGAAATTCTTGACCAATATTTGCCAAAAAGTAGCAAATAAAAATATACCAAAATGACCCCCGAAGTTGATTTATTAATAATTGGCGCTGGCGCATCAGGAGCAGCTGCAGCATGGAATTTAAGTAACTTAAATTTAAAAATTGTATGCCTGGAACAAGGAGAACATACTAATCCAGCAAATTATCCAAGTACAAAAATTGGTTGGGAATTATTCAAGAATAACGAATATCACGTAAGTCCAAATGTTCGTAAACTAAAATCAGATTATCCAATTAATGATTCCAGCTCTCCTATTTCTATTGCTAATTATAATGCAGTGGGGGGGTCTACCATTCTATATTCAGGTCATTTCCCTAGATTTCATCCGTCAGATTTTAAAGTTAAATCACTAGATGGCGTAGCTGATGATTGGCCAATAAGCTATAATGAATTAGAACCATTTTATGATTTAAATGATAAAATGACAGGTGTGTCGGGACTTTCCGGCGATCCAGCATATCCACCAATAGAAATATATCAACAAGCGATCCCGCTAGGGAAATTAGGAGAAACTATGGGAAATGGTTTCAATAAATTAGGCTGGCATTGGTGGCCATCATACAGCGCTATAATTACAAGAGAAATACAAGGTCGCGGCAAATGTATCAATTTAGGGCCTTGTAATATGGGTTGTCCTCAAGGGGCTAAATCTTCGGTGGATGTTACATATTGGCCTATCGCATTGAAAAATGGTGTTGAATTGCGAACACAATCTCGAGTGAGAGAAATTACAGTTAATGACAAAGGACTTGCTACTGGTGCAATTTATTACAATGCAAAGGGAGAGGAATGCATACAAAAAGCTAAAATTGTAATTATCGCATGCAATGGTGTAGGAACACCCCGCCTTTTACTTAATTCAAAAAGTAAGTTATTCCCAAATGGTTTAGCAAATCGTTCCGGTTTAGTTGGTCAGAATCTAATGCTTCATCCACTTGGTTATGTAGAAGGGACATTTGATGAAATGTTAGATTCGAATATAGGTCCACATGGCTGCTGCATACAAAGTCAAGAATTTTATGAAACAAATGTAGAAAGAGGATTTGTTAGAGGTTATACCATGCAAATATTACGTGGTCCAGGCCCGGTCGAAACCGCTACTTCAGGATTACTAAGAAAAGAAATTCAAATAGGTCATCAACATCATGAGCAATTTAATTCCAAGTTGGGCCGAACCATTGGCATGGGAATCATTGTAGAGGATCTGCCAGAAACGCATAATAACGTCACATTAGATCCTGAATTAACTGATACTAATGGTATTCCAGCACCTAAAGTAAATTACACGTTAAGTGATAATAGTAAAAAAATGCTCGCACATGGTCTGAGCAAAGGTGTTGAAGTAATGGAAGCAGCCGGAGCGAAAAAAACACTTAAGTTTGGCCCAGTTAAAAATACAGGTTGGCACCTCATGGGTACAGCCAAAATGGGCAATGATCCATACAAATCGGTAGTAAATAAATGGGGAAACTCACATGATGTTAGCAACTTGTTTATCGTAGACAGTAGCATTTTTGTTACTTCTGGAGGTGTTAACCCAGCATCTACGCTTCAAGCACTATCCCTTTATATTACGAATCACATCATAAAAAATAGAAACAATTTAATTGTTCCATAATTTTCTGTTGAATGAAAGAAGAAATGTTTAGTTCAGAACAATTACAGATCCTTTATGATATTTTGGATTTAATCATTCCATCATCTGACGAGTATGAAAAGCCAAGTGCTTCTATCATTTTAGAGGATTCCGCTAATTTGACTGAAGAGTTCATCCTTCTTGCAAATTCAGCATTATACAAAATACAGGAAATAGGTAATTTTTCTTTTAATAATGATTGGGAAAAACTACAAAATGAAGAAAAATTGAGTGTGATTAATATTTTCCAAAAGAAGGAAAACCGACTTTTTACCAATTTTTGCTTGTCCGTAATCAACGCTTATTATACGAATGCATTAGTCTTAAAAGCATTAAATACGAAGTCAATCCCGCCATTCCCAGAAGGGAATCAATTAAAAGAATTTGATTATTTAATGCTAGAGCATGTATTTCTTAAAGGAGAAATTTATAGAAAAACAGAATAATCCCCTCCCTTACTTTTTCTTATAAAAATACAACCTAGCTGCATCTCCTTCTCCAAGGGTATAATAACCAGATCCATCAGCTGCAAAACTAACAGCCTCTCCTTGAACTTCTTGGCCCGTTCCATCTGAATTAATACCAGCGTAGGTGACTTTTATAGGCGGTCTTTTTAAAGCAGAAGGGATTGATTCTCCGGAACTCCGCTTCCAATAATTCATTTCAAAATAATTCTTAATTAATATCTCTGAATTATCAGTAGATACGGCGCCGCCTGTAATATAATTGACAGAAGCTACACGTGGATCTGCTATAACTGGAATAGAGAAAGTAAGCTCCTGAACAAATTCAGCTTGTACGCTCGCCGAAGGAGTTACACTGGAAGCGGGAATTTTATATAATCGTTTATTATTTTCTCGTTTGGATACGATAAATATGTCTTTGGTTTTTTGATCTATCAAAAGGCATTCCATATCGCGTGCGCCATCGGGCAATTTGAATTTCAAGAAATTAACCGAACTAATTTTTGACGATGTCCCCGAATTCACGACGGGTTCTTTGAACCAATAAATCGTATAATCAGCGTACAAAGCATTATTATCGCCAAAATCTGCCACATAGACGGTTGCTGATCCATCGGATTCGCCCACAATAGCCATATCTTCCCAATCGCGATTTTGGGTACCCGTTAATTCAAAAGTACGCAGCCCTTTTCCTTTATCATCAAAATAGTAAAGCACATTAGGGTTTCCTGAGTCATTATGCGACCAAAAATACCCTGGATTCACACGACTTGCAGCTAAGCCTGATGCCTCTGAAAGACCGGGATTCTCAACATCTCCCAGATCAATTGAAGCGAGAAATGTTAAACTTGCTGTGTCCGGTGCAACAGGAACTAGGCTAATGTCACACGCATTTAGCCATAAAGAGCTAAAACATAATATGCTGATTTTAATTAGTCGCTTCTTCATCCTGTTTTTCTTGCATAGCTACTTTAACATGAACTTTTTTAACACGGCGCAAGTCAACGGATTGCACCTTGAATACAAATTTGTCAAATGAAATTTCCTCGCCTGCGTTGGGAATTCGAGCAAATAATTCGATCATCATTCCGCCTAACGTCTCACTCTCACCGCGTACTTTTTCAAAATATGTACTATCTAAATCGAATACTTTACAAAAATCATTCAACGAGGTTTTAGCTTCAAAAACATAGGTGGAATCATCGATACGCTTATAATCTTTCGTCTCATCGTCAAACTCATCATTTATCTCTCCAACAATCTCCTCAATGATATCTTCCATGGTAACAAGCCCCTCCGTCTCACCATATTCATTAACTACTACAGCCATATGAACGCGCTTTTCTTGAAAATCGTACAACAAATCATCGATTTTTTTATTTTCAGGAACAAAAAACGGCTGATGTAGTAGTGATATCCAATCAAAGGATTCGTCTTTGTCGACATGCTTCAATAGATCTTTGATATATAAAATACCTTCAATTTTATCAATGGTATCTTTAAATACGGGGACACGGGAATACCCATTTTTATTGATTTTATCCATCAACTCATGAAAATCCATTTCCGTATCGAAGGCAACAATATCACGACGCGCTCGCATCACAGATTTAACAGATGTATTTCCGAAATTCAAAATACCCCGCAAAATGTCTTTTTCTTGTTCGGTTGTATTTTCGTCTGTGGTAATCTCTAACGCATGATTTAATTCATGTGCAGTAAGTGTATATGACTTTTTTTCAATTCGTTTTTCGATCAAATTAGAAATCGCCAATAAAGTCTTAGCCAAAGGCAAAAAGATTAACGTAAAAAACTCAATGAACGGGGACGTAAAAAGGGCAAACTTTAGATTGTTTTGTTGTGCCCATACTTTGGGAATTAATTCCCCAAAAAAGGTAATAATAAATGTGACGCCAACTAATAAAAACAATGTTACGACTAAAGTTCCCACAGATTGTGGGCCTAATATCAATTCCGTTAGGTAATTGGCTAACGTAATGAAAATAATATTCACAAAATTGATAGCAATCAAAAGCGTGGCTAGCAATTGTTGAGGTTTATCAAGTAAGATGCTGACAGCCTTCTCTGTAGATTTATCGCTTTCACGCAACGCAATTCGTTGGTCTGCATTTAAGGAAAAAAAGGCTACTTCGGAGCCAGCTAATAAAGCAGATAGGCCGAGTAAGGCTAGTAAAATAAGGCCAATAACGAATACTGAAGTGTAATTGAGCTGAGGCTCAAGAATAGTTACTAATTGAATCGTATAGGGGTCGGCGTCCATGTTATCAAATGCACATTTGATGCAAATTTAAGAAAAAGGGAATAGAGTGACCTATTATTCCCTTTTTCTTACATAAAAATTAAAATGGCAAATCGTCTCCTTCTTCCATCATAGGCGGGAAGGCCGCTCCGTTACCTGGCGCTGGATTTCCTATAGTAACAGGTTCTGGTCGTGGTCGGGATTCTGGTGTATCACCAGCCGGACGGTCATTCCTGCTTCCAATTAAATTCAACGAAGTAGCACGAATACGATAACCTCGTACGGTAGCACCGGATTTGTCTTGCCATTCTTCAGAACGAATTTTTCCTTCAATGTAGACTTGATTCCCTTTCTTCAGATACTGCTCAGCGATATTGGCTAAATTGTCCCACAATTCAACCCGATGCCATTCTGTCTGTTCGACGCGCTGACCATCTTTTCCTGTATAGGATTCTGATGTTGCGATGTTGATATTCGCAACTTTCATTCCACTAGGCAATGCGCGGACTTCCGGATCCGCACCTAAATTGCCCAAAATAATCACTTTGTTTACTCCTGCCATGGTTATACTATTTAAAGGTTAGGTTTATGTGACACTGATGGCTCAAATGTAGCGTTTCTATGCATGAAGCCATTCATGTAAAACCAAATTATCAGTAATCAGATTTAAAATTAAAACGGGTTTTCCGCAATTTTCGAAGTCTTGTGCGTCCATCCATTGAAAATTTTCAGGAACTGGTATGTCGACAATATCAGGTACTTGGATTAGCCAAGCACACGTAAAAATTCGTTGGTGGCTCAGCAAATGCTTGGCTGGCGCTTGTAGCTCCGTCACAGGGAAAGAAAGCAAATTTTCAAATGGCCCTAGGGCATCTGGAAGATCAGCTGAATAATCAGTTTCATGTTGAACGAACTCCCATAAACCTTGCCAGATATCTTTCTCTGAACGCATTCGGACTAGAAACTTGTTTCGCTGAACTACAATAAAATAGTTAAAATAGCGATTTCGTGGTGCCTTACTCTTCGATTTATTTGGTAAAGATTGGGTCCTTTGGGTCTCAAAAGCAACACAAGACAATCGAAGTGGACAATCTCCGCAATTAGGAACGGGGCTACACTGTAATGAGCCAAACTCCATAATCGCCTGATTAAACGTGGCTGCATACGCTGTAGGAATTAACTGCTGAGCAATCTCAGTAAACTCCTTCCGAGCGGAAGAATGCATTATGTCCGTTTCAATCCCAAAATACCGCGCAAGAATACGAAAAACGTTCCCATCAACAACTGGGACAGCCTCTCCAAATGCAAAAGAGGCAATGGCAGCTGCGGTATATGGACCTATGCCAGGCAGCTTTACCAATTCGTGATATGTTCGAGGAAATAACCCATGGTATTGATGAGCTACTAATTTAGCCGTTTTGTGAAGGTTTCTAGCGCGACTATAATATCCGAGTCCTTGCCAATTTCGAAAAAGAAGAGCCTCGTCAGCTTCGGCAAGGTGATTTATGGTTGGAAAGGCATCTAGTAATTTAAGGAAATATGGCAACCCTTGTGCTACGCGCGTTTGCTGGAGTATGATCTCCGATAACCAAATCACATATGGATCTTGTGTTTGCCTCCAAGGCAAATCTCTGGCGTTTGATGTATACCACGATAATATCGCTTCAGAAAAGGGGTGTAAATTGTCTTTAGTCATCTTCTAACTCAAATATACGGGCAAGTATTAAAATTTTAATTTTTATTCCAGCTTTTCATTTGCCTCTATTAAAGAAAAACCTTACTTTTGTGTCCCTTTTGGAACAAGAGGGAAAGTAAAATAGAATCAACGAATAACTTAACGAATTCATTACCGTGACTAAGGCAGATGTAATTGCTGAGATTTCCAGCAAAACAGGGATTGATAAAAAAGATGTATCTGAAACGTTAGAGAACTTCTTTCA
>JACCDW010948195.1_pt1 | contig 19133 bp, 6 predicted proteins | sample 7449781 | NCBI WGS metagenome assembly JACCDW01 (sample SAMN15323449, study PRJNA562643) | freshwater metagenome | isolation source: river surface water | place: USA:Blue River Watershed | collected 2017-08-18
TCTCGATCAACCGTTTGTTTAGGCTTGTCTTGATCACCTTTTCACGTTTCCCCTTGCGATCCCTTAGCCTTTCGGCTACATCAGGCCTTTTTCTCGTCTGTTTTGTATCCATTGTTGTGATAAAAAAATAAATAAAGACAATCAATTTTTGTGTTAGGGGCATTTTAAACTTTCAAAGGTATATAAGCTTGGATGAGCTTGGATAAGATTTATGACCAGTTGCCAACAGTAATGTTTGCTGCGTTTGTGGAATTATAGGTTGCTATCTTGAAATACGAGTTTACATTTACAGAAGCTGTTGTTCCAGGTGCGGATGAAAAACTCACAGATGGTATGAGATTGCCCGCAGTTGTTATCTTTACGGTACCCTTGATATATGCTACACAAATCGTGTTTGTGTTAGCTGTACCTGTTATACTTGTAGTAGCAGCTGTAAAATGTCCATAGATAGGACTATTCCCTGTTAGTGCGGAGGTTTTTGTTGCAAACGCCTCCCATGATTGTGAACCGATCACTGCACCACCGCTAACAGCTAATGAAAACCCTACCGTAGACGAACTAGTATTTATGCCTGTAATAACAAAATATGTTTCAAACTGGTGTGTTCCGATAGGAACTCCTACTGCTCCGCTTGCAGTAGCATTGAATATTTTTTGCGCGGCGGTAGTATTCACACCCAGTGTATAAGCGGTGTTAAGTATAACAATCTGTTCGTTGACAGTAACACAGCGTGTACTTGTGGCAGGTGTCATTGTAAATATTGTTCCATCGTATTCTATTGCTCCGGCTGTTGCATTCGTTAGGAACACGTTGGCACCAGATGATGTTAGCTGCAATGGTGCAACAGATGATGTACCTGCTGCTATATCGACGTATGCCTTCGGCAATGTTGTACCAATACCAATATTGCCCGAGATTATAACATCACCAATTACATCTAGTGCCTTCCGCTGTACCGTTGTACCAATACCAACATTTGTGCTGTAGTACCCCCTGCCTTCTACATGAAGTGTGTTTACAGGGATTGTAGTTCCAATACCTAGGTTACCAGAAACTATAGCATTTCCGCCCTGTACATCTAACAGCTGCCTTGGAAGTGTAGTCCCAATACCTACATTTCCACTGCCTACATTAACTGTTAGCTGACCCGGAAGAGCTCGTACAAAATTCTTGCTATTTGGCATCCCGATATCTGATGTCATTATATAGGATCCTGTACTGCCAGAACTTGCAACGGCACAGAATATTGATAGCTCTGGGGCAAAGCATACGGACGACCATGCATTGTCTTGTGCGCTACTATGTATAAGCCATGTTATACCATCATAGCTAGTCATTACACGTTGCCCTGTGCCGGAAGAGGATACTGCACAGAACATTGATAGCTCGGCCGCCCACACCACCGATTTCCAATCATAATCAGCAGCTGCTGTGCGTGCGTACCATGAAATACCATCTGTTGATGTCATTACGCGTGAAGATATAGAACCTGCGCTCGTATCAGAAACAGCACAGAAGATGCACAGCTCTGGGGACCAGCATACAGAGGTCCAATTGTTGTCTGCAATGCTATATCGTGTAGTCCATGTTGTACCATCCGGACTTGTCATTACGCGGTTTCCTGTACCGGAACCTGCTACCGCACAGAACAACGATAGATCGGGCGACCAGCACACAGATTGCCAGCTGTTATCAAAACCGCTAGTGCTCTTTGTAGTCCATGTTGTACCATTTGTACTAACTGCAACCCTATTACCACTCCCGGATGATGCAACCGCACAGAATATTGCTAGCTCTGGTGCCCAGCACACAGATTGCCATGCATTCGCTGTTAATGATCGTGTGGTCCAGGTTGTACCATTTGTACTCGTTGCAAGGTATTGTGTTGCGCTACTAAGTGCACAAAATATAGGAATACTTGGAGACCAAGCTACACAATTCCAAGATCCAGTTCCAGCCACCGTACTAGTAGCCCATACAATTCCATCAGGGCTTGTCATTACGCGGCTTGTTCCACTCACTGCGTTTGCTACGGCTACAAACAACGATAATTCAGGGGACCAGCACACATTCTTCCATGCATTGTCAGCGGGACTAGACCGTGTAGTCCATCTAGAAACACAACTAGATGAATTAATATAACTTGTACGGGTCCTTGCATTTAGAGCGGTAATCGAAACGTTGTTAATCCTTCCACTAGCACTGGGAAGAATAACCGAGTTTGTTGTGTATGTTACATTTGACGCGTATTTTGTACTAGTTCCAATAATAGCATTTCCATAGACATGGAGTGAGCCCGCAGGAACCGTAGTCCCTATACCAACACTGGATGCAAAGTATGACATATCCTGTACGTGTAAAGGTGTTTGCGGCAGTGTAGTTCCAATACCGATATTAGATGAAACTATCACATCGCCTATCACATCTAACATGTTACGAGGCTGTGTTGTGCCAATGCCAACGCTAGTAGCATAATACGAGATCCCTTCTACGTGAAGAGGTCTTCTAGGAAGTGTTGTGCCGATACCAAGATTGTTTGCTATGTACACATTCCCGCGCACATCAAGCATCTGCTTTGGGAATGTTGTTCCTATACCAAGATTGCCGAGCTGGTCTACAAACACCTGGCCTGGCAGAGAACGCACAAAGTTTAGAGAATTCGGCATAGCGATCGAGGATGTTAGCACGTTGCTGCCATAGTTATCGTTTGTACCACCCTTGTCAGATACCACTGCAAATATTGATAATTCAGGGGACCAGCATATCGAATTCCAAGGGCTGTACAAGGGGGATGGATGCTGTTTCCAATTGATACCATCCGGTGAACTGATAATGGTATCTGTGCCAACACCACAGAACAACGATAATTCAGGTGCCCATACAACAGATCTAGCAGAAGAAGGAGCTGTTCTGTCAGACCATGTAATCCCATCTGGCGAGGTTCTAATCGTGGTAGTATCTGTGGCTACACAGAACAGCTCCAGTTCTGGCGACCAGCAGATAGAGTATCCCCCAGAAGCAGCACGTGTTGTCCATGTAATACCATTCGCTGATGTCATTACCTGATTGTTTGTGCCGTCGCTTGATACCGCGCAGAATAGTGAGAGGTCCGGTGACCAACAAACAGACCTCCACGTGTTCTGTACAGGTGTACTACGCGATGTCCACGTTGATCCATCTGGGGATGTTGCAGCACAGCTCGTAGCTGTTCCATAACCTACGGCACAGAATAGCCCCAGTTCAGCTGCCCAACACACTGAGTACAAATAGGGGGTATTTGTAACATAGTTGAGTGTCCAAGATGTTCCGGTTGTCGATATGGTAGAACGTGCGCTACTACCAAAAATTCCACCCTCATTATGATATGATACTGCGCATAATTTTCCTAGTTCTGGTGACCAACATACGGATGTCCAAACATAAGACGTGTCTATGTTGTTACTAGTCCATGCCGCACCATTTAGGCTTATCATTCCGGAGGATGCTGTGCCAGAACCCAATCCGTTATCGCCTACCGCACAGAACATAGAAAGTTCTGGCGACCAGCATATGGATTGGTAATCGGTTGTTCTAAGTGAACCGATATAAATATTGAACGTGCCATCGCGCTTTGTCCAAAGGCTAACACTGTTAGATGCGCTAGCATAGCTTGTACGGGTGCGGCTATTTAGTGCTGTGATTGAAACGTTGTTGATCCTGCCGTTTGCACTAGGGATAAGGTAGTTGCTACCTGCATAGGCTGTGCTCGTTCCAACAAGCATGTTGCCATACACGTGAAGCTGTTGCTGGGGAATAGTGGTTCCTATTCCTACATTGCCACCCAGATAGGAAGTACTTTCAACATGTAATTTGGCCTTTGGTATAGTAGTACCAATCCCAATGTTGTATGGCGCGATAATATCACCAATTACATCCAAAGCCTTTCTCGGAAGTGTAGTACCAATACCAACATTCCCAGAGTAATAGGTATTACCTTCTACATGCAAAGGAGCAACAGGAAGCGTTGTACCAATACCTATATTCCTACCCCTTGCTATACGTAGCGCAGGAACGGTTGTACTAACATTTGTGTCATAGAAGTCGGCAATTGGATACTGAGAACCAGGTTGATATACCGATAATGCAGGTCCTGTTCCTGTAATGTTATTAATATAGACGTTGCTTGTTGCTAGAACGTAGGTGTTAACTGTCATGTTTGAACCATTTACAATCATGTTGCTTGCAGTTAAAGAGCCTGACACGATAGCGTTAGATGTGAAAACAGATGATGCCAATACATTCGAACCTATAAATGATAGGGCATTAGATGCTACAACTGCCGAATTAGCAACACCTACTAGATTTCCTTCGAATTTAGAAGCCGTTATTATGCCCGAACCAAGAGTTATATTGCCATTGTTAGTATTAATACTGCCTACGCTAATATTAGGCCTTCCAAGAAGATTAGATGAAAACGTAGAATTAGACGAGTAGAATGAATTTGAAGAAAATATCGATGTATTTGCGATACCTGATAGAGATCCTACAAACCGCGCTGCTGTTACCGTTCCACTACCGGCATCAATCGCGTTGTTGTTTGTTGTAATACTTCCAGATATTACGGTTCCTACAGTAATGTTTGGTGTATTTACAAGACCCAGGGAATTTGAAGCAACAGTAGATGAATTAGCGACCCCAAAGAGCGTACCAAATACACCTGTTGTACTGTAAATATTGCTAGATACAGTCAGCATCCCTGTAATACCCGCATTCCCTATCATGTATAAAGCATTCCCATTTGTAAGAGTAGTTCCAATTCCAAGGTTTCCTTTTGTAATAACATCTCCTATTACATCCAGCGCAACACGCGGGATTGTTGTGCCTACACCAATATTGTTTTTTACAATAATGCTACCTTCCACATCTAATAGCCTTCTAGGAATTGTTGTTCCAATACCTACACTTGAAGAGATATAACTAGTACCCTGTACATGAAGGGTAGATATAGGTATTGTTGTACCTATACCAATAAGACCTGTTACAATTGTATCTCCTGTAACCTCAAGGGTACGCCGAGGATTTGTGTTTCCTATACCAACATTTGTATTTCCAACAGGAACGCCTGCTGACATAATCGTAGCACCGCCACCTGTACGGAATAGTGAAGGACCTATCACCTCAAACCCCCCTATATTAGAAAGTAGGGGTTCTATGGCAGGAGCTGTTGAAACGTATACAGGGCCGTTTGATCTAGCATACATAAATGTCTTTGAATTCCCTAGGGTTACAGCATCTTGGGAGATTTTCATAAATGTTGCAGTATAATCGGTATCATTGTTTGACATACCAAAATACATCTCGTTATTCCCGTTGATACCTATATTGTATGTTCTCGATCCAGGGCGCTGCAGCTGGTAATATGGCCGATCGGCAGTTACTAGCATACTTGAATAATCATGACCATATACAGATACACCGGCTGATATAGGCGTATTAGGAAAACCATATGTGCGTACCTGTAAAACACCATTAGAGTTCCCTGATATAGAGCCTGCTAATTGCGCATTGTAATCTGTATCTATTGATACAAGCACGTTTGATGTTTTAAAATGGGAAACGGAGCCCTCGTTACTAGCAGCAGGACTAAAATACTTCGAACCACTTTCACCTACAAAAAGGTTTATGTTTGGTCCTGTAAGAGTGCCCGCAACATATACGTTGTACAGTGTAGCATTACTGCTTACATTCAAGGTAGACGTATTTATGTTTGATGATAAGATATTATCAACGTTTGTTATGCTAGAGGATACAACATTGCTTCCAACAATGTTGCTTGATATCAGATTATTACCCTGAACAATCCCTAATCCTATAAAATTAACATTGCTACTTCCTACGGTAAGGCTATTATATAACACAATGTTGCTTGTAGTAAGGTTGTTCATTCTTGCTGTTCCATTTGATCCAAGATATACACTGCTACCAATATTTAGAGATCCGGCACCATCTATAGAGAATACTGTGCTGTTGTTAGATGTTCCCAATATAAAATATTTATTAGGCATATCAGTATGGTAAATGCCAATCGTAGCAACATTAGATAATGGATTAGATAGCATATTCGTGTTACTCTGCATATTAAAATGCAACGGATGCAGAACAATTGTAGTACCAATTCCAATGTATGCATCCGAAGAAACGATCATAGTGTTTGTTTTGTCGTAGCTTGTTAGTTTCATAATGCTATCATTTGAAAAGGCATATGGTAATCCTATGGTAAGCATAGCATTACTCTGTGATGATGCCTCGTACAGATTGAAATTAGTTATATCGTTCATATCGGTTCCTATATAGCTACGTCCGGATGATGATATTCCAAACCTCGTATTACTTGTCCCATCATTGTTTAGCTGATTTATCAAAACAACAGGATAATATCCGATTGGTTGCTTTAATGAAAGCCCAGGATATTGATCGTACTTGCTATTAACAATCGTTAGTGCAGCCAGTTCTAGATTCGTATTTCCTAGATTAAACTGTTCTGTTGTTGATAATGAACCATTTACATTAAGATTTCCATACACTTGAAGCGTCGAACTATTAGCATTGCTACTTAAAAAACTTCCATATATTCCATCCGATGTGTATACAGGTCCTTGTACCTGGAGTTTGTAACGCGGTATAGTGGTACCAATTCCTACGTTTTGCTGGATAATAAACCGCTCGGTTGCAGTATCCAGATACAAGATATCCTCCGAATTAGAAGAAATGTTAAATGGTACATCAATGCTTTGATCTGTGTTCAGATGGATATTGCTACAAGTAACACTAGTAGTTTGTATAGGCTGGTTGTTAATAATATTACCAATAATAGTAATATTACAAGCTATGCTTACATTCCCTTCAAATGTGGTTGTAGTGCTATTAATAACAGATGCATCCTTTGATAGATCCAATAGCCTATACGTCTGCTCGCCAATAAGCGATGATATCACAATGTTACTACCGTTGTTTGATGATGATAACTGTATATTATCTAATAGCATGCTTGTCTCGTTGCAGCCTGAGGATATCTCTAGCAGATTAGATTGCGTATCAGAATAAAGTTTTAGCCTTTCATCGGTAAAAACCCTGCCTTTTGGATTTGCTAGTATATCATATGCGCCTATCTGTATAGACATTGAATTTATCCTACACGATAAATAGAGAAAAATGAGTTTATACTTACCATACGAAAACATGCTATGATATTTACATTATGACCAATTACCAATCGCTATATTTTCATCATATATATCGCTTACCTTATATATCCTAAAGTATGTGTTCTGTGTTACACTGGCTGCAGAATGGGCAGCAGTTGTACATACCTGAGGTATCAGTGTACCCCCTGTTGAAACCTTGATAATGCCTTTAATATAGCACGTACAGTTCGTATTTGTATTTGTGTCGACTAATGAGGTAACAGATCCGGTATTGTAACTCCAAGTGATGCTATTACCATCTAATGTAGACGATTTTGTAGCGTGTGCCTGCCATCCCATGGATCCTATTGTAGCATTTCCACCAAAACCAAATCCAAAACTGGATGATTTAGCATCAAGGCCTACTAGAGCTAAATTACATTCGAATATATATGTTCCTGACTGTATAGTAACTGTTCCGTTTCCAGATCCCCCATTCAATCCAAGATTAAAGAGTTTTTGCAAAGATACGTTGCTTCCTATCTGGTAAGGATCTTCTAGTATTGCGAGTTGGTCACTTGTTGTAACACACCTTGTACTAGCACGCGTAGACATATTAAAAACATTCCCATCATATTCTATGGCCCCTGCGGAAACGGTTAGTGTTTTCGCTACTTGTATTCCATAAATCGCAAATTCCGCAAGCGAATGAAATCCGTATAGATTGTCAGAATTAATTGCTCGAGCAATGTATCTATAATGTGTAAATGCTGTTCTAGAAGAATCCGCATTTACTGTAATCGTACGATCTGTGTTGGTAGCTGTTGATGAAGAAGTAGCGTATAACTGTGACCATGTAGTATTATTTGACGAACCAGCGATTACGAAAGATAACGCGTTCCTAGTACCAATTTCACTTAATACGAAATAGTTAGGATATATGGCATTCGGTAACTGTAATTGGATCCATTCTCCCGCCTGGGCAACACCATCTACTGTTGTATTACTTCCCCCTATATATGCTCCCGTGGAACTATCATATGCGCTTGTAGTCGTCCATCCTGGCCATGTTGTAACTAGATCAAATGCGTGTCCTGTGCTTTCATCTGGACCATACATAGAAGATGATGACATCGTGTACAGACCATTCCCGTAAGCCTGGCCAGATAAAGTAGTGGTCGTGTTTTGTATGCCTGTTGTAAGAGCTGCGGGGGGATATCGTTGAGGTATATTACTGGCTGTTGCCATCAGCAGGGGTGTAGATGTAGCCGTTCCTGCTGGTATTTTAATCCTAAATGCAGGCAGTGTTGTTCCAATTCCAATGTTTCCAGATGCTATAATATCTCCTACTATGTCCAACGTGGTACGCTGTATCGTTGTCCCAATACCTACATTCGTTTTGAAATATGATACACCAAGTACGTGTGTATCAAACCGAGGGATAGTTGTACCAATACCAATATTGCCTGAGACAATCGTGTTTCCGCCTACCACATCCAATCGCTGCCTATAAATTGTTGTGCCAATTCCAACATTGTATGCATTGTCCACCATAAACTGTCCTGGAAGTGCTTTTATTGTACTTCTTGAATTAGGCATACCAATTATAGAAGTCATTACACGCTGTGTTCCGGCTTTTGCTACTGCACAGAATATGGATAGCTCGGGTGACCAGCACAACCAGGATGATGTATTCGTTACTGTTTTCGTGACCCATGTAATGCCATCCTTACTAATAGCAATCTTGGTAGTTCCTACAGAAGCACAGAATATGGACAATTCCTGAGACCAGCATATAGATGCAAATGTTAGAGCAGCAGATGAATAATATCCTGACCAATTAGTACCATCGTATGAAATCATAATATTATAATCATAAAGAGCCACACCAACAGCACAAAAGATACCCAACTCTGGCGACCAACATATAGAATACCACTCCTCAATTTCTACAGGCTGATTCCATACAATTCCGTCAGATGATGTGGCAAGAGCATTTAGACCTACGGCACAGAATAAACATAAATCAGGAGACCAACATATAGAGTAATATGCCGCTACATTAATACCAACAATGCTCCATGTAATACCATCCGATGATGTTATTACATTCGTACTTCCTCCTGTGTCGTCTGATACGGCGCAAAACAGGGACAGTTCTGGCGACCAACATATGGATCTAAAATTGTTACCAGTATTTACAGGAATTACTGTCCAATTAGTACCATCACTACTTGTGATGATATTATCCATTCCCCTTAGTTTTATCTCCCAAAGTCTACAAAATGTATTAGTACTAGGAATAATAGTAGGTATTACAAATCGATATGTGTTATAATAGAAGCTAGCACCATACACTGATACATCTATAGTCGTGGATGTCCCAATTGCTCCTTCGCCCATCAAATCCCAGTTAATACCATCTGTACCACCAAATATGTAGACATATGTTGCAAAGTTAACCACTGTACTACTTCCTGTAAATGTAACACTTTGTAAGTGTATCGCACTTGGTAAAACTATCTGGCTCCATTCACCAGCCACAAACACGGTGTATTCCCCGCCTACATAATTTCCACTAGTGTCGTATACACCTGATTGTGATCGCCATTCGTATGTAGCCCCTGTGCTATAACAGTTTACACACGTAAACTGTGTACTCCCCTGTGAAGAAGCAGATACCGTGTACGATCCATTCCCATATGTTCCGGTTGTTACATTGTAGGTTGTTGGATTTGCCGAACCTCCAAGATTAACCGGCGGATAATACAGCTCGCTAGTACCAACCGCACAGAACAACGACAGCTCGGGTGACCAACATACCGAGTTCCAGGTACTATCAATATCACTTATGGTTTGCCAATTATTACCATCTGTTGATATCATTATACCATTTCCAGTACTAGTCGCATATGTTGATGATACAGCACAGAACATTGATAATTCGGGCGACCAGCAGATAGAACTCCAACCTTTGGCATCGCACGAACGCGTGTACCATGTGCTAGTACAGTCATCCGCACTAGCATAGCTTGCTCGGGTCCGGCTGTTAAGAGCAGTTATAGATACGCTATTAACATATCCATTTGCGCTTGGAACAACGGATGTCCTAGAAGCATTTTTAACACTTGAACCTACATATACATCATCGCGCACACAATATAATAACGTGTCCTGCTTGTTGATGTTATCATTTGTTATTGTATATTGTGGAACACTAGATGCGTCTGTTTGATTGTTTCCTAGCTCACCGTAAGAATTATAGCCCCACATATGTAGACTTCCCAAAACATCTATGGCATACGAAAAGTATCGACCTGTTACAACGGATAGTATCTTTTTCATATTTCCATTAAACATCCCATTAAATGACCCAGAATAAGCTATTATTACCGGTATTATCGTACTTATGAAACTATTATTTCCTAATTGCCCATAACCGTTATTTCCCCATGCGTGTAGGTACCCTGTGCTATCTAGAGCCAGCGAATGATAATAGCCACACGATATTGATACAATCTGTTTTCCTACAAGTGATCCATATCCAGATACAGATTGCGGTATATATCTGCTAGAAGTGCTATTTATACCAAGCTGCCCTGTGTAATTATATCCCCACGCGTGAACACCCCCTGTGCTATCTAATGCTAGCGAAAACCTATATCCACACGATAGAGCTACAATAGTTTTTCCTGATATAGATCCGTATGACGATATAGAAACCGGTATTAGCGATCGATAACCAGTCCCACTAGTACCTGTGCTCCTATTATTTCCTAGTTGTCCATAGTTATTGTATCCCCATGCGTGAACACCCCCCGTGCTATCTAGAGCAAGCGAATGATCTTCACCGCACACTACTGATACAATAGTTTTTCCTGATATAGATCCGTATGATGATATAGAAACAGGTACTATCGATCGATAACCATTCGTACTACTACCCGTACTATGATTATTACCAAGTTCACCATTATAATTATATCCCCACCCGTGAACACTCCCCGTACTATCAACAGCTAGTGTGAATTCGGATCCACATGCGATAGACGTTATAGATTTGCCTACAATAGATCCATATGATGATATAGAAACCGGTATTAATGATCGATAATCAGTCCCGCTAGTACCAGTACTTAGATTATTACCTAATTGGCCAGAGTTATTGCGTCCCCACGCGTGTAGCGCCCCTGTACTATCAATCACAATGGAATGATTATCTCCAAGAGCAATACTCCTAATTGTTTTTCCAACAATTGAACCATAGTTCGATACCATCGTTGGCACATATTTAGTACTTGTGCTATTTATACCAAGTTGACCATAGTTATTACGTCCCCATCCATACAAGATGCCATTATTGTCCAAAACCATCGCATGATAAGAGAGACCCCCACCTGAACCACTTACATAATAGGTTGTGTTGTTAATAGCAACAGTATTGTTGGATGATACGCCGCTAGGAAGTGTTCCGATCGTTGGTTGTATTGATATGATAGGTGGGCTAGATACTACAATCGATCCAATGTTCGTAACATTTGATAGAAGGGCTATGCCCTCTACGTGTAAAGGCGCCCTTGGTAATGTAGTACCAATACCGATGTTTCTATTGACTATCATGTTCCCGTTAATGTCTAAGGCATTACGGGGGATTGTAGTACCTATACCAATACTAGTGCTGTGATATGAGATGCCTTGTACGTGTAAACGATTAATAGGAAGTGTTGTACCAATACCTACATTCTGATATACATACACATTTGAAGCAATATCAAGATCCTGGCATACCATAGTTGTTCCAATACCTAGTTTTCCTAAAGCATTCGTTGTTACCTGTCCAGGGAAGACATCTATCGTTGTAAGGCTGTTTGGCATTGCTTTTTCTGAATTCATCACACGATTGCCTGTGCCTGATGACGAAACGGAACAGAATATAGATAGTTCAGGCGACCAGCATATGCTATTCCAACTTGTAATTGTGGGTGCGGTTTTCGTTATCCAATCGATACCATTTTGGCTGATCATAATATTGCTTGTACCCGCATTCGCATTGTTTGCTACAGCACAGAATATCGATATTTCGGGTGCCCAACATACCGAGTACCATGAATTATTCGCTGGGCTTGTACGGCTTACCCAGTTTGTACCATCCGAACTTGTCATCACATACTTCCCTGTTACAGAACCGCCAGACGCTACCGCGCAGAACAAGCATAGTTCGGGCGACCAGCACACATACTGCCAGTTGTTATCAAAACCGCTCGTGCTTCTAGTTACCCATCCATCTATACCGGTGGTAGAGGTCATTACCCTGTTACCAACCCCAGAGGATGCTACCGCACAGAACGTAGATAGATCCGGCGACCAGCATATCGATTGCCACGAGACAGATGCTGCGCTTGTACGGGTTGTCCATGTGATACCATTCGAACTCGTCATTATTTGGGTTGTTCCTGATGATGCAATAGCACAGAACAGGGACAGAACGGATGACCAGCATACAGACTGCCACGAGGATCCTTCATCGCCAGAAAGTCGTGTAGTCCATACGATGCCATCCGAAGAGGTCATTACACGCCCGTTACCAATAGAAGCTACCGCACAGAATATAGACAGTTCGGGTGACCAACAAACAGATTGCCATTGGTTGTTGTTTGTGCTTCTTGTAATCCAATTTACGCCATCAGGTGATGTCATTACATTGTTGTTTCCTGTACCTGATGAAGATACTGCGCAAAACAGCGTTAATTCGGGTGACCAGCATACGGATAGCCAGCTACTATCTGATGCGCTCGTCCTACTATACCATGTACTAGCACATCTAACAGAACTAGCATAGGTTGTTCTTGTTCTGCGATTAAGTGCCGTAATAGAAACATTGTTTACCCTACCGATAGAAGATGGAACAACATAGTTGCTTGTTGATCGTAATGTACTTGTCCCTAACAACATACTGTTTGTAACGTGTAGTTGATTATTAGGAATAGTAGTACCACCAATACCGACGTTATTCGCAAAATAACAACTTCCTAGTACATCTAAATAAAAGCGCGGCAGTGTTGTACCTATACCTATGCTGTTTGACACGATTGCGTCACCCCATACTGCTAGGCCGCTTGGTGGTTCAGTAGTTCCAATACCTATATTACCACTGATATAGGCATTCCCATTTACATGCAAACTGGTTGCCGGTGTAGCTGTACCAATACCTATATTTCCACCAGCCGCTATGCATAATGCGATTGTACCAGTGTCTACATCATAGAATTCTGATATGCTATATCGACTATCCTTATTATATACCGACAAGGCGGTATCTGCTCCTGAACTATTTGTTATATCCACATTGCTGAAAAATGTAGTATAACCTTTTAATGTGCTAGTTAATCCCATAATATAGGGATTGTATGCTATCAATGTTCCGTCAACTGTAAGATCCCCGGTATTCATGTTGTCTAGAACAATATCATTCCCAAGGGCGCCATAAGCATTCGAAGCGATTGTACACGAGTTCGCAATACCTGCTAGATCACCGTAATAGTTTGACGAGCTTGTTACCGTGCCGCTTCCTGTATTAACACTGTTGTTGTTAGTTGTAATACTGCTTACACTAATATCCGGTTTCCCAAGAAGATTGGATGAATATGTAGCATTAGAAGAATAAGAAGCATTCGAAGAATATATCGAGCTGTTGGCTATACCTGCTAGATCACCTATATACACAGATGCGTTAACAACAGCAACACCAGCATTTATGTTACTGTTATTCGTTGTTATGCTTCCAGAGGTAACTGTTCCTACGGTAATATCAGGTGTACCAACAAGACCTAAGGCATTCGAAGACATAATTGATGAATTAGCAACACCATAAAGACGTCCATATAATCCGTTACCTACATATATATTGCTAGTTGTAGCCAAGGTTCCTATTATACTAGAATTACCTATAATGTATAAACCTGTCTGGTTTGTAAATGTAGTTCCGATCCCAATATTTCCAGCTACGACAACATCACCTTCTATATCAAAAAGAGATCGTAAAACCGTTGTACCAATACCAATATTGTTCTTTGTAATAATATCGCCATTTATATCTAAAAACGACCTAGTTATAGTTGTTCCAATACCAACATTATTAAATAGTAGGGCCGTGCCTTGTACATCTAGTTTTGTGTATTGTGGCAAAATACCTATGCCTATATTGCCAGATACTATAGCATCCTTATCAATATCCAGTTTTTTACGTGCAACTGTTGTACCAATACCTATATATCCGGTAGAATTGTCCATGTACATTATGGATAACCCATTTGATGTTCTGAAACAGGATTGCCCCCTTGTCTCAAATCCTCCTGTTGACAAAAGCGATGGATTGTTTCCAACAGTTGATACAAGAACGGATCCCGATGTAGCAACATATACCCTTGTTTTTTCGCTTCCTAGTGAAAGTAGGCTCGTACCCATTATATTTACAAGAGGATCTGTATAGGTTGGTGATGTTCCATTTGATCTGCCAAAGTACATCTCTCCATCCGGATTTATACCTATATTATAAACATTGCTTGATGGCCTTTGCAACTGGATATATGGATTTGTGGCACTAACCTTGATACTGCTATGATTATGCCCATATACTGATATGCCTGGTGTTATTGGGGAATTGTTTATTGGGTATGTTTGTATCTGTAAAACACCATTCGAGTTCCCATCTATAGCAGATGAAAGGAGTTCGGTATAATTACTATTCGGAGATATCAGGACGTTTGAAGTTCTAAAATATGCTAATGATTGTGGACCGCTAGTAGCAGGGAGGAAATATGTATAATCGCTATATCCAAGGAAAATATTGGTATTCTCTCCATCAAGAATACCGCCTATATACAGGTTGTTTAAGATAATGGTGTTACAACTGCTAGCAATATGTGTAGAACTCAGGCTGTCTGTATAGACATTCGATACCGAAATATTTGAAACAGAGAGTGTGTTAGTTAATAGATTAGAACCAAATAGACTTCTAGATTGAATAATACCCATACCAACAAGGTTTGTATCAATGTTGGCGGATACCAGATTGTTGTATATAGATACGTTGCTAACATAAAGTATATTACCAATAATGGTATCCCCATTTGAACTAAGATATATGCTCGTATTCGATCCGATGCTTACAGATCCTGTCTTATCTACAAAGAAGGCAGTATCGCTGTTCGAAGAAGCATAAAGGAAATGCTTGTCTGGCATATCTGTATGCTGTACGTGTAGAGAAGCTGCATTTGATAAGATATTGCTTGCTAGATTTGTGGCGGGATTAAAATAGAACGCTACCGGATGTTTAACAATAGTAGTACCAATACCAATGTATCCATCATCTGAAACAGTATAACCATTAAGCATATTGTAACTCGTAGAATTGATAAGGTTGTTATTTGAAAATGCAGCCGGAAGAGAAACCGTAACCATAGAATTGCTGGCAGAGAATGCCTCGTACTCATTTATTATAGTCTTATCTGTAATATCGTGACCAATGTATGTGCGTCCCGATGATGACAAAGCAAACACGGTATTACTTGTACCACCATCCTCTATAGAAAAGGTTGTGAATGGATTATCACCCGCAGGCTGGTTCAAATAGATAGATGAATACCTATCGTTTTCTTCATTATTTATAATTGCAGGACTGTTAATAGATAGATTGGCACCCGCTAAGCTAAAGTTTCCTTTTATATTTAAGATACCATTAACATTTAGACCGCCATAGATATTGATATCGGTTCCATTGATATTGCTACGTATGTAACCAGTATATATACCATCTGATGAATACATACTGCCAATCGTATGAAGTTTGTATCTTGGAATTGTTGTACCCACGCCAACATTAGGTTGTATAAAAAAACGGTCTGTTGATGTATTCAAAGATACAATATCGCTGCCGTTTCCAAATATATTAAATGGTGTGTAATCATTCGATGTAGCATATATCATAACATTGCTGCCAATGATACCTGTAATCTGGATCGGTTGATTATTGTTGTTTATTGTACCGACAATGTTTATATTACCCATAATGCGAATGTTAGAAGTAAAAAGGCATGAGGATGAACCAAATATAGCAGCGTCTCTTGATATATTAAACAGCCTATCTGTTGTATTGTTTTGAACCGTTGATATTACAAGGTTAGAACCATAATTCGAAGATGCTATATATATATTTCCTAAAGATAATGCCGTCTCGTTACATCCAGAAACAATCTCTAAAAGGTTTGATTGTACATCGGAATATAACTTGATCCGTTCGTTGTTAAAATACCTGACATACATACTATCTGTGTCATCAGGTATACCAAATTGTATAGACATTGTGATGTTACCCTATCAGTTAACTAGAGAAAAATGAGCATTTATTGTACAAATTCAAGGTTTGTAACAGGTATAACCATATAGTGATACCAGCCCGAATACAACACTGGTAATGATTATAATTGGATGTATGCCATCCGTGTTAATTGGCATGTAATACAAGGGGTCTTTGAGCCTCTTGGTAAGTGTTTCCGTTGACATGTTGTGTATAATCGCCACCTCTTCAATAGGATGGAACATGCACTGTTGTGCCTGTAGCCTTCTAAGAGCCTTTATAATCTGCTTTTTAGGCCTTCCAAACTCGTTACACATCTCTTGTATTGTATGGTTTTGGTATGACATGTAGTATAGATCTTTTAGTTCTTCACGCGTCCATGATCTGTTGGTTTCCGTAGGGCACTCATTACAAAGATCGTGCTCCTTCAGGCTGCCTACACTCGAACAAACATCATCATCCGTCATATTGCTTGAAAAATAATAGTTTTTATGCCTTAAATCTTACTTCATCTTGTCCCTAGGTTTTTTCTGCTTGCCACCTGTACCATAATAAGGTAACAGCTTGTTCATATCGTCAGTGGATAGCCCATCAACCGATGTATAACCGCTGATAGCTCCCGTACTGTTTGCAGGACGAATTGTCTTTGCTGCTATGATTTCCGCAGAACTCATCGTTTTATAGGGGTCGTGATCGGTATTTGGGATTGATCCGGTATTAAACACCCGCCCTGTATCTATACCCGAGCCACCCTTGTATGTCCTTGTTCTCTTGGTCTTCCTGTTTTTGGTTATCCTCCCGCCAGATGACATTGGGGGCTGCTGTGTTGGGGGTGGCTCTTCAGGACCGGATGACCCTGGTGTCATCATTGCTGTCGATTGTGCAGGTTCGCGCTCTGTTTGCTCTGTATCTCTATCTTCTTCTATCTTCTTCATCACATACTTTAACACCATTGCTAATTCAACACGAAGCTTCTCTGCCTGTTGGGGCTTTAGATCATCGATGTAATCAACATCTATAAGCTGCTTGATTGCTTTGGTATGCTCTAGGAAATCATTATCATCCAAAATATCGTGTACCATATCTGGAACCGGCTCCTCTGGTGCTTGGGGTACCTCTGTAGAAACGGCTGACATAATTCTTACCTATCATAACTACACATTTTTTAGGGCATTGTGTTATGTGAAGCGCTAGGATCAAGTGCTTTTGGCACTGTTGGATCCAGATATGGTGCCTTACACTCCCTTCGGGCATAATTCTCTATAATACGTATCATCCTTCTGGTTTGGGATGTGAATGCGGCTATAGAACGCTCCAACTCCCCATGCGGATCAAGACCATACATGTGCTTTGTCTTCATAGGCGTTACTATATAGAAACTGTACAGCTTCTCGCGCAAGAGCTCTCTTATGTCCATGAATAGCGTAAGGCCATGCTGGCAATTGTACCTTCCAACCAGTGTGTATATATATACCTTCTGGAGACGATCCATTAGCAACAAAAGATCCTGGTAGCGCGACTTGTCATAAACCTGTAGGTACAGGAGGTTCTTGGCAATAGCATGCATTTCCTCGTTCTCAGGAAGATACTTTAATCCTGTTTTTGGAAATGATTTCACTATATATGTATCAAGTGGAGCAGCCCCTTCGTTCCGATTCGTACGATCTAATACAGCCTTATCTATATCAAGTTCAGCCTTGGAGCGATCCTTTAATGTAGTTTCCTTCCTAAAAGGCACACCATACAATGATGTATAAATACCAAAACACAAAAGGATGAGTATAACAGCTAGTATCGTTGTTTGCTCGCTGTTGCTTATAACATTAAAAGATATAGCAAGAAACAGCAGGAATATTATGATACCCCTGTTCCTGTTGTTTCTAAAATCAAATATTGGGGTTAACATTGCCCTTCTCCTGATCGTACAGCAGAAAAATAGAACATCTTACCACACCCCTGTACTAGGCAGAAGAATCAATAAAGTATAGTACAAACGATAATATAATAAGCACAATACCAACATACATCCTTCTTTCCTTCATTAGGAATATCTTTACAAGCCTCCTCCTGAACTCGGTGTTTGTCATTACATCCTTTTCAGACATTAGCTGGCTAAGATCATTGATGATTGATACTACTGTCTTGATTGTGTTGTCATATATCTGTCCAATCGTTAGCTTTGATATCTCTTTGTTAGTCATAGGTATGTCAAGCGTCTTCCGTGTAAGAGAAGACGCTGTATCTAAAAAGGCTGATGTGGCAAGCGTAGGAGCATTCTTGTCATCTTTGCCGAGAGAAAGACTATCCTGAGATGTTAGCCGATCCATGCTTGGATTAAAATCTTTTGTTGTTGTGGTAGTGATAACTGGTGGCACAAGATCACGTATAGTCTTGTCATAGAGTTGCGTTAGCTCGTTTAAACCCAGCTGATAGTTACTATCCATCCTTGAAAATTAGGCTGAAAATAATTAGGCCTGAATGTATATCATTAGATAATCTCGATCAGATCTACATGGGCAATCATATGACGGCGACAGCAGTAGCGTGTAAGACCTAGCTTATCAAGGATTGGAGCAGTACGGATCTCATCGAAATTTTGTACACCTGATTGATCA
>JACCDW011165134.1_pt1 | contig 19128 bp, 18 predicted proteins | sample 7449781 | NCBI WGS metagenome assembly JACCDW01 (sample SAMN15323449, study PRJNA562643) | freshwater metagenome | isolation source: river surface water | place: USA:Blue River Watershed | collected 2017-08-18
ACTCGGCGTTGATCCGGTTGACGATGGGCTGTGGCGTGCCCTTGGGGGCCAACAAGGCCCACCAGACCCCGGCGTTGAAGCCAGCAATGCCCTGCTCGACCATGGTCGGCACGTCGGGCAAGGCGCTGGAGCGGGTGGTCGAGGTGACGGCCAGCGCACGCACGGTCCCCGCTTTGATCTGGGGCATGGCGGGCACCATGTCCGAGAACACCATTTCGACCTGACCAGCCACCAAATCGGTGACCGCCTGGATGGTGCCCTTGTACGGCACGTGCACGATGTCCACGCCGACGGCAGACTTGTACATCTCACCGCTCACGTGCGACTGGATGCCCTTGCCCCCCGAACCGAAGTTGAGTTTGCCCGGTCTGGATTTGGCCAGGGCGGTGAGTTCGTTGACGTTGCGCGCCGGCACCGAGGGATGAACGATCAGCACCTGACCCGCCGAGGCCACCAGCCCCATGGACTCGAAATCGTTGTAGGGGTCAAACGGCATGCGCTTGTACAGGTAGGGGTTCGAGACAAAGGTGCTGCTGTTGGTGATCACGATGGTGTAGCCATCGGGTGCCGCCTTGGCGACAAAGTCATGACCGATGTTGCCGCTGGCCCCCGGTTTGTTGTCCACCGTGACGGGCTGGCCCAGCGCCTCGCCAAGCTTTTTGGCGATCACGCGCGCCAACACATCGCTGGTTCCCCCTGGGGGAAACGGCGCGACCAGTTTGATCGGCCGATTGGGGTAGTTGGCCTGGGCACTCGCCCCAAAGGGGGCGAAGGCGGCCAAGCCCAGCGCCAACCAGGTCAGGCGACGGGAGAGAGAAAGGCGGGGTTTCGTCATGCGGTCCACTCCTTAAAAAAATCGTGTTTCGATGCTCACAGAAAGGCGACGCGCTGACAAGCCCCCACGCGTCAGCCCATGGGAATGATGGGCAACAGCACATAGGGCTGATGACCCGGCCCAGCGTGCAGGTGGTTGTGGGTGTGAAAGACCTCGGGCGGACGATCGACCGGGTTTTCGTGCGAGAACGGCCCCACCCCGTACATGAGCTGGGTGTCAAAGGGCAACACCACGCCCACGTCGTCGTACCGATAGTCCTTGCCGCGCACATTGAAGACCAGGGTATAGCCCTTCGGGATGACGATGCTGGTGGGCCAGACCTCGACGTCCAAATCGACCGCTTGTCCCGGGGTCAGCGGCTGCTTTTCGTCGTGCGTGTGCCAGGGGCGGTAAGGCAACGAGCGCGCCGGATCGGTCTTGCGGTGCGAGGCACGCAACCAGCCCAGTGCGACCGGGGTGCGCGGGTCATTCGACCCAATGAAAGACACCTCGACACCCTGCGGATCAAAGACCCGCACCGCCAGAAAAACATCGGCGTCGGTGGTGTCGCTGGACAAGCGCAGCCGGGCGGCGATCGGCCCCGTGATCTCCATCGCTTGGGTCAGAGGCCCAGTGGAAAACGCCAGGCCTTCGGAGCGGGTGTGGTAAGTGAGCTTGGTTTCGGACTTGGGCTCAGACGGGTCCAGGCGCATGCCGTCGGCGTGCAGGTAGTAGCGGGTCCACTGGGTGCGGGCCAGGGGCCACTCGTGTTCACCGCGCCAGACAAAGGTCTCGCCTGGGTGGCGGATGTTGAGTTGCACCCGAGGGGTTTGATCCCAGCCGTTGTTTTCGCCCTTGAGGAAATGGCCAAAGAAACGCTTTTGCAGGGCCAGGCCGTAATTCGAATAAAAGTGAGAAAAGTGGGTGTCACCGTGGACCTCCAGCCATTTCTGCTCGGACCCGGCACGCAGGTAACCTTCGAAGTTGCCCCTGGGGTGCAGGCCCACGCCGCCCCAGTTGCCTGCTGACAGCACCGGCGCCTTGATCTTGGTCAGGTCGGGGATGCGCGAGGCGTAGTCCTCGTCCATCATTTCACGGTTCTGAATGCTCACATCACTGGCGGCGCGGCGCGTCGCCAGTTCCTCGTCGCTCAGGGTGATGTTGCCCGCCACCGAACGGCCATTGTTGGGGTTCTTTTCGGCGCGCTCGCCCACCCCATACTGGACCGACTTGACCTGGCGCAGGTACCAACCACCAAAAAAATCGCTCAAGATGCCGCCGTGGCGGCACAGTTCGCGGTAGTAGTCCGAGGCCCCTTCCCACGCGCACATGGCGGCCAGGTGCGGCGGCTGCAAGGCGGCGGTTTGCCACTGGTTCATGGCGTAGTACGAGATGCCGTTCAGGCCCACCTTGCCGTTGCACCAGTCCTGCGCGGCGGCCCACTCAATGCACTCGTACTGGTCTTTCGCCTCCTGGGCGCACCAGACGTCGAGAAAGCCCTCGGAGTTACCGGCGCCGCGCGAATCGACGCGCACGCACACATAGCCGTCTGGCACCCATTTTTCCGGGTCCACCAATTCCCAGCTCTGGTACTTGTTGCTGGTGCCCTGAGCCACCTCGGGGTAAGCGGTGACCATGCGGTGCCAAGCGGTTTTGTAGCCAACCTGAAACGGCAAGCCCTTGGCGTAGGGCCCATAGGTCAAGATGGCGGGGTACTTGCCCGGTGTGGGCGGGCGAAAGACGTCGGCGCGCATGATGAGCCCGTCGCTCATGCGGATGGGCACATCCCACTCAATGATCATGCCGTCTTTTTCTTCCCTTAACGTGTCCATGGTGCTCCCTTAGAAATGCGGTTCGGGCGAACCAGGGGATCGCCCAGCTGAATCAACCGCTAGCCTATACGAGGGTGGACGGGTTTGAATCTAGGGAAGTTACCAAGCGATCAACAAAAGTGTCACCAAGGCTCAAAGTCACGGTTCACTTTGCAGCACCGACCGGTTTTTGACGTGGGGCATGGCCTTTTGGGCTTGGATCGGCTTGGGTGGGTTGCGCCCGTCCTCGGTCAAACCATCATACCCCGATGAGCCCGACGAACCATCCACTCACCACCGTGCATCGCGCTGGCCTGGCCGGGTGTCTGGCGCTGGGATTGGTCTTGGCTTTTTTCACCCTGAGCACCGCACAGGCGCAACGCGTGTACGATGGCAGCGGCCGCGCCTTGGGTCGCATCGACGGCGAGCGCATCTATGACAGCAGCGGACGATTGGTGGGGCGCATCGACGCTCAGCGGGTCTATGACGCCAGTGGCCGCCTCTTGGGCCGCTTGGAGGGTGACCGGGTCTACGACAGCAGTGGGCGTGCCATCGGGCGCGTCGACAGCGAGCGGCTCTACAGCGCCTCGGGCCTGCTGATGGGGCGCATCGAGGGCGAGCGCATCTACGACGCGTCGGGGCGTCAGATCGGCCGCACCGAGGGTTTGCGGCGCATGCAGATCGTGGTGTATTTTTTCTTCTTTATGTAAAGCGTCAACGACCGCGGCTCAAAGGGCCAGCGTGAAAAGCCGGATCACGACCCCCAAGCCCAAAATCCACACCAAGGAACGCAGGCTGGCGCGGTCGCTGACGTAGCAATAGATGTAGATCACGCGCAACACAATGTAGACCCAACCCCAAAGCGCAATCTCGTCGGGTTCGGCGTCAAACAGGGCGGGCACGATGACGGCAAAGGCAAACAGGGGAAACGCCTCGAAGCTGTTTTGCTGGGCCGCGTCGGCGCGGGCACGAAACCCCTGCAGGTGCCCCATCCAGGCGCGCGGGTGGTGGTTGTCGTAGTCGCGGGCGCCCCACTTGGCGATGCCGGCGCAAACATAGGGCAGCAAGCCAGCGATCAGGATGAGGAGGGCAAGTTCGTTCATGGGGGGGATTGGGTGGCGTGAGCGCGGCGCTGAAATTGAACCAAAAGTAGGAATATACCCGCAAGACGATGGCCATGTGCCCCAGGGGACATGTCCACCGTCCCGCGCCCTTTGGTGCCCAAAGCATGAAATGCGAGAATGATTGAACATCGATGGCCTGCCGCTGGGGCGCGCCGTGGCTCGCAGAAGCCCCCTGATGAGGCGATCACACCCCATAGACACAAGGAGACCCCCCATGCCCGCCGCATCCAAAGCATGCACCGCGATGCTCTTGGCCTTGGCCCTGAGCACCGGCGCCTGGTCGCAATCTGCGCCTTATCCTGCCAAGCCGGTCCGCTTCGTCAACAACTTCCCCCCAGGGGGGCCGTCGGACATCTTGGCGCGCAGCATGGCCGAGGCCCTGCAAACCAGCCTCAAACAGACCTTCATTGTCGAGAACAGGGCGGGCGCGGGCGGCAACGTCGGCGCCGATGTGGTCGCCAAAAGTCCGGCCGACGGCTACACCGTGCTGTTTGGCATCGACACCGCCTTCACCGTCAACCCACACATCTACAAAACCCTGCCCTTCAAACCCAGCGACCTCAAGCCGGTGATCATCATGGGCTCGTCGGGCCTCTTGATCGGCACCCACCCGGGTGCCGGCATCAAGACCTTGCCCGAACTGGTGGCGGCGGGCAAGCGCAAACCCTTGAACTTCAGCAGCGGCGGCAACGGCAGCCCCGGTCACTTGGCGGTGGAAATCTTCCGCGACGCGGCCGGGGTCCAGATCCAGCACGTGCCCTACAAGGGCAACACCCCTGCCGTCACGGCGGTGGTGGCGGGCGAGGTCGATGCCGGTGTGTTGGCGACCCCCGGCATGCTGCCGCACGTGAAATCGGGACGCGTGCAAGCCCTTGCGGTGACCAGCCGCCAACGCTCCAAGATGGCCCCGGACCTGCCCACGGTGGCCGAAGCCGGGTTGAAAGACCTGGAGCTCGAGGTGCTCTACCTGGTGATGGTGCCCAGCGCCACCCCCGACCCGGTGGTGCAACTCTTGCAGCAGCACATGAAAGACGCCTTGCTGCGGGCCGAGACGCAAGCGCGGCTGGCCAGCCTGGACCTGTTTGTCGAGGGTCTGACGGGCGACGCGGCGGTGCGGCGCCTGTCCGATCTGTCGACGCGCTACGCGCGCATCGTCAAAGCCACGGGCATGCAACCGGAGTGAACGCGAGATGAAGCGCCCCAACCTGATTTTCATCGTCGCCGACGATTTGGGCTTTGCCGACCTGGGCTGCTACGGCGGTCGTGAGGCCGACTTCGGCCCGGTGTCACCCCGATTGGACGCGCTGGCCGCGGCCGGCCTGAAGCTCACGCAGGGCTATTCCAACTCGCCGGTGTGCTCGCCGACCCGCTTCGCGCTCATGACCGCACGCTACCAGTATCGCCTGCGCGGCGCGGCCGAGGAGCCCATCAGCAGCAAGAGCAAGGGCAGCACCACCCTGGGCCTGCCGCCCGATCACCCCACCTTGCCCTCGCTGCTCAAGGGCGCGGGCTATCGCACCGCGCTGATCGGCAAGTGGCACCTGGGTTACCCGCCAGCGTTTGGCCCCCTGAAGTCAGGCTACGAGGAATTTTTCGGACCCATGTCCGGTGGCGTCGATTACTTCACCCATTGCAGCAACAACGGCACACACGACCTTTACCTGGGCGAGGCCGAACACGCGCAAGAGGGCTACCTGACCGATTTGATCTCGCACCGGGCGGTGGATTACGTGCGCCGGATGGCCGGCCCTGAAGGTCAGGGTCAACCGTTTTTCCTCAGCCTGCACTACACCGCGCCGCACTGGCCGTGGGAAACCCGCCACGACGCGCACGTGGCGCCGCAAGTCAAGGACCACCTGTTCCACCTGGAAGGCGGCAACATCGAGACCTACCGGCGCATGATCCACCACATGGACGAGGGCATCGGTTGGCTGGTCGACGCCCTGAAAGACACCGGTCAACTCGACGACACGCTGATCGTTTTCACCAGCGACAACGGCGGCGAGCGCTTCAGCGACAACTGGCCCTTGGTGGGCGGCAAGATGGACCTGACCGAAGGCGGCATCCGGGTGCCCTGGATCGCGCACTGGCCGCGCGCCATCGCGCCGGGCGGCGTGAGCACCCAACCCTGCATGACCATGGACTGGTCAGCCACCTTGCTGGAACTGGGTGGCGCGACACCGGCCCCCGGACTGCCCTGGGACGGGGTCTCGCTCACCCCCCTGCTGAGCGACCCCGCGCACACCATTGAACGCCCGCTCTTTTGGCGCATGAACCACCGCGGCCAACGCGCCATGCGCCTGGGCCCCTGGAAGTACCTGCGCGTCGACGGCAACGACTACCTGTTCCACCTGGACCAGGACGCCCGCGAGCGCGCCAACCTGGGCAAACGCCACCCCGATCGCTTGGCCGACATGCGCACGGCCTGGGAGGACTGGAACGCCACCATGCCCCCCATCCCCGACGACGCCTTGGTCAGCCTGGGCTATTCGGTGAAAGACATGCCGCAACGTTGACACCTGCGTTTGACAAAAGACAACGCGGATCTAACATCGACCCAAGCACCCGTGCCCTGCGTCCCGAACCGGAGTCTCCCATGAACATCGACCGCATCCACCATGTCGCCTACCGCTGCAAAGACGCCAAAGCCACCGTCGAGTGGTATGTCAAGAACCTGGGCATGAACTTTGTCCTGGCCATCGCCGAGGACCAGGTGCCCAGCACCAAAGCGCCCGACCCTTACATGCACGTCTTTCTCGACGCGGGCAACGGCAACGTGCTGGCGTTTTTTGAGCTGCCCAACTCGCCCGACATGGGCCGCGACGAGAACACCCCCAACTGGGTGCAGCACCTGGCCTTCAAGGTCAAGACCCTGGATGAACTGCGCCAGTGCAAGGCCCGACTGGAGGCCAATGGGGTCGAGGTGATCGGCATCACCGACCACACCATCTTCCAATCGATTTACTTCTTTGACCCCAACGGCCACCGACTGGAGCTGGCCTGCGACGTGGGCACGCCCGAGATGTACCAGGAACTCGACCGTGTCAAATGGGCCATGTTGGACGAATGGAACCAGACCAAACGGGCGCCCAAGCACGCCGCCTGGATGCACGAGAAGGCATACGCCCAGCCATGACCGCCGCGCCCGAACTTCTGGCCACCCTCGACCCCGCTTTGCACAGCTGGGTCCCTTCGGCACAAACGCCTGGGGGCGATTTCCCGATCCAGAACCTGCCCTTGGGTCGCTTCCGTACCCGAACCCACGAAGCCTGGCGCATCGGGGTGGCGATCGGCGACCAGGTGCTGGACTTGCAAGCCGCTGGCGTGCTCGACCATGCCGACATGGCCCGCGTGTTGGCGCTGAGCAAGGGCGAGCGCCTGGCGCTGCGCAGCACCCTCTCCAAGGGGCTGGCGGCGGGCAGCCCTCAGGCCAGCGCCTGGGCCAGGGCCCTGCACCCCCAATCCGGGGTCGAGATGGGGCTGCCCTGCGAGGTCGGCGACTACACCGACTTTTATGTCGGCATCCACCACGCCACCGCCGTTGGCAAGCTGTTTCGCCCCGACAACCCACTGCTGCCCAACTACGCCTGGGTGCCGATCGGCTACCACGGTCGGGCCTCGACGCTCAACGTGTCGGGCCAGTCCTTTCGCCGTCCTCATGGCCAGGTCAAGGCCCCCGACGCCGCTGCCCCGGTGCGACAAGCCAGCGCCCGACTCGACTACGAGTTGGAGCTGGGCATCGTGCTCGGCCAGGGCAACGCCCAGGGCGAGCCCATCCCCATCGAGCAGGCCGAAGACCATGTGTTTGGCCTGACCCTGTTCAACGACTGGAGCGCGCGCGACATCCAGGCCTGGGAGTACCAACCGCTGGGCCCGTTTTTGTCGAAAAGCTTTGCCAGCACCCTGTCGCCCTGGATCGTCACGCTCGAAGCGCTGACCCCGTTTCGGCGCCCCTTCGAACGAGCCGCAGATCAACCGCAGCCCCTGCCCTATTTGTCCTCGGACCACAACAGCCGCGCCGGCGCCTTGGACGTTCACCTGGAGGTGCTGATCCAGACCCAGGCCATGCGCGACGCGGGCTTGCCATTCGAACGCATCAGCACGTCCAACTTTGCCGACGCCGCTTACTGGAGCGTGGCGCAGATGGTCGCGCACCACACGGTCAACGGCTGCGCCCTGCGACCTGGCGATTTGTTCGGCTCGGGCACCTTGTCGGGCCCACGGCCCGACCAAGCGGGTTGCCTGCTGGAACTCACGGTGGGCGGCAAGCAGCCCATCACGTTGAGCAACGGTGAGAAGCGCACCTTCTTATCCGACGGCGACCGCATCGCCTTTCGCGGCCATTGCGAGGCCCCAGGGGCGGTGCGCATCGGCTTTGGCGAATGCGTGGGGACGGTGCTGCCCTGACTCAGGGCACGCGCTGCAACTCGCTCGCCCAGTACTCACCGCCCTTTTTCTCGGCGACAAAGCGCACCGCATCACCCGGCTTGAGGTTTTGCAGCTGGGCCTTGTCACCGACCCTGAACACCATGCTCATGGGGGGCATGTTCAGGTGGGTGATTTCTTCGTGCCGCAAGGTGATCTTCAACTGGACCAGGTCGATGCGACGCACCTCGGCCGCCGTGCTCTGCACCACAGGGGTTGAAGCGGCGGCTGGGGACACGGGCGTCTCGCTCGCCCCCGCCGCGCCGTGTGCGCCGTGGGCATCATGGCCGCCCGTGGGGGCCTGCGCCACGGCGCTTGCCGTCAGAAGGCTGGACAAAGCCAGCGTCATGAGCCCCTGGTGTAGCGTGTCATGCATGGTGTGTTCCTTTCCAGTTTTCAGGGTATGGGATCCAAAGGGCCAGCGTCAATGCCCGTGGTGACCCTTGGGTTTGCGCACCTGCACCTCGACTGATGGCGTCTGGGGCTGAGCCAGGGGCATGGCCTGCCCACCGTGGCCACTGTGTTCGAGCGCGCGGGGCGGCGTGCCCGCGTACTCAAAGGCAACGGTACCGGGTGGGTGCTTGAACCAACCCGGGTCCGTGTGGTCGCCCCGCTTTTGATCGGCGCGCACCTTGACCACGCTGAACATGCCCCCCATCCCGACCGGGCCAAAGGGGCCCTGCCCCGCCATCATGGGCACGGTGTTGTCGGGCAAAGGCATCTGCATCTCGGTCATGTCGTGCATGCCGCGCTCGCCCATCACCATGTAATCGGGGATCAAGCGGTTGATCTGCTTGCCGACCTCACGGTGATCGACACCGATCATGGTGGGCACGTTGTGGCCCATGGCGTTCATGGTGTGGTGGCTCTTGTGACAATGAAACGCCCAATCGCCTTCTTCGTCGGCCAAAAATTCGATCTGGCGCATCTGCCCGACCGCGATGTCGGTGCTGACCTCGGGCCAGCGGGCGCTGGGTGGCACCGGCCCGCCGTCGGTGCCGGTCACGGTGAACTCGTGGCCGTGCAGGTGAATGGGGTGGTTGGTCATGGTCAGGTTGCCGACCCGGATGCGCACCTTGTCCATTTTTCGGACCACCAGCGGATCGATGCCAGGAAACACGCGGCTGTTCCAGGACCAGATGTTGAAGTCCAGCATGGTCATGATCTTGGGCGTGTAGCTGCCAGGATCGATGTCAAACGAGCTGAGCAAAAAACAAAAGTCGCGGTCGACCTCGTCGATGTGCGGGTGGCGGCCCTTGGGGTGGGTGACCCAAAAACCCATCATGCCCATGGCCATTTGCACCATCTCGTCGGCGTGCGGGTGGTACATGAAGGTGCCCGGTCGGCGCGCGACGAACTCGTAGACGAAGGTCTTGCCGGGCTCGATGCCCGGCTGATTCAGTCCGGTCACGCCGTCCATGCCATTGGGCAGGCGTTGGCCGTGCCAGTGCACACTGGTGAGCTCGGGCAGTTTGTTGGTGACGAAGATGCGCACGCGGTCACCTTCGACCACCTCGATGGTCGGGCCAGGGGACTGGCCGTTGTACCCCCACAGGTGGGCCTTGAAGCCCGGGGCCATTTCGCGCACCACGGGCTCGGCCACCAGGTGAAACTCTTTCACGCCCTGGTTCATGCGCCAGGGCAGGGTCCAGCCGTTGAGCGTCACCACCGGCCGGTAGGGGCGACCGCTGTTGGGCACCAGCGGGGGCATGGTCGAAGGGTCGCTTTGGATGACGGGCTCGGGCAAACCGGCCAGGGCGTGTCGGCCCACGGCCAGGGCCGACACCGTGGCCCCAGCGGCACTCGCCCATTTGAAAAAAGACCTTCTGTCGTTCATGTCTTGTCCTTTCAGTGGCCCGCCGGCATGGGGCTCGCCGTGCCGATGGTGACGAGCGTGGGGGCGCCGACGGGTCGCCCGATCAGGTTGGCCTGCAAGGCCGCCTCGGCCAGCCAGAATTGCTGGTCGGCCTTGATCGCGGCGACCACCGCCGAAACCTGGTCGCGGGCGTCGGCCAACAATTCAAACACGCCGATCAGCATGCCGTTGTAACGCAGCACGTTTTCGTCGGCGATGACTTTGCGCAGCGGCAGCACCTCGTCCTTGTAGTGGCGGCTGATGTCGTGCGCGCTGCGGTAAGCGGCATACGACTCGCGCAGGCCTGAAGCGGCGTTGCGCACCGTGGCTTCGAGCTGCTGGGCGGCAGCCAGGGTCTGCGCGCTCATGGCGTCGCGGCGCAGGTTGCCCCAATCGAACAGGGGCAAGCGCACCCCCACCTCGTAGCCGCTGCTGACGGTGCGATCGCCCGTCACGGTGTCGGTCGCGCTGCCTCGGCGCGCGGTCAGCTCGATGTCGGTGTAGCTGGTGATGCCGGTCAAGCCCTGCAACCTGGCAGCGGCCTGCAGCGTGGCACGGGCCAGTTGCACATCGAGCCGCTGGCGACTGGCCAGGGGGCCCACCTCGGTGTCGGTCAACGCCGCCACTGGCACCTCGGGCAAACGATCTGGCACGATCAGCTGCTGGGCTTGTGCGCCGTCCAAGCCGAGCAGACGCACCAGCTCCTCGCGCCGCGACACGCTCTCTTGCTGGGCCGCCGCCACCTGGGCCGCCGCATCGGCGTAAAACGCCTGGTGACGGGCGCGGGTGATGCGGTTGAAGTTGCCCACGGCCTCCATGCGCCGCGCCAGCTCGGCGCTGGCCTGGGCGCTGTCCATGACCTGTCGGGCGTATTGCAGCGCCTGTCGCGACGCCACTGCCCTGACCCATGCCTGGCGCACCTGGGTCACGCGATCGACCACCTCCGAGGCCAAACGAATCTGCGCCTGCTCGACCCGCTGGGTCGCGATGTCGGTGCGCAAGGGAAGGGTCAGCACCTCCAACAGCCCAAAGCTCAAGAATCGGCCGAACTCGAGCTCGGAGCCGGTGACGACGCGCTCGAAGGTGAACACGGGATTCTCCACGCGCCCGAACTGGGCGGCGCTCGCGGCCTCCATCCAGTATCGGGCCAGCAAGGCCTGAAAGGCCGGGCTGTTGGCCAGCATGAGTTGCACCGCCTGCGTCTGACCGACGGGTTGCGACAACAGCTGTTGGGCCGCCGACTGGCGCTGCCGCTGCTCGGCCTCGGTGCGGGCCAGCTGCCATTCTGAGGGCGCAACGGCGCGGACATCGGCGCGGGCGCGCTCCAGCCCTTGTTGCAGGTCAAACGAGGCGCAAGCCGCCAGGCTGGCGGGCAGGACCACCGCGCACAGGGAGCGCCAGCGGCGTGGGCGATTCGATGGGCTCATGGTCGATGCCCCCGATGGCCGTCACCAACGGGCCCCGTTGTGCCGGGGACTGTCTTGACGGACGATGACGGGGCCAAGGGTTGAGGGCTCGCCCCGCCACCCGGCTGCGCTTCCTGGGCGTAAGCGCGCCACCCCCCGATGTGGTGCACGGTCTGGTTGGCGGCGTTCCAGTCCTGCACGCTCGCCTCGCTGTAGCGGCGATAGCCCTCAAGGGCCGAAGTGTAGGCCAGTGTGGGGGGCGCCTGCGTCGCGGCGCTGCCCGCTGGGGGGATCAGCTGCGGTGCAGGGGCCTGGGCCTGAGCCCCCAGGGCCAGCCCAACCAGCCAAAGGGCGCAGGTGTGGCTTGAAAAGAAAAATCGGTGCATGCATGCCTCACAATCTCTCGCCGTGGCGAGATGAACCCACAAGTCGATGGCCCCGGCGCGCGCTGGCGGGGGGCGGGATCAGATCAAAGGGGTTCGAGGCGGTCGCTCAGGGGCCGAAGCAAAGGCACGGCCCAGCAGCTGGGGCTCGGCGCCCACCCAGACCGGGTGGAATTGGGGCCATGCCATGGCGAGGGTCGAGAAACTGACCATGACATGGGCCGCCGCACACTGGGCGCAGTGGCCGCAGTGGTGCAAGACCTCGCCCTGGGTCGGGGTGTCGGGGTGACCCTGCCCCATCGCGTGGGCCCCCTCGTGGGTGGTGTCGTGGACATGCCCGGGGTGCGCGGCGTGACCGAAAAGCGCGTGCGCGGCCCCTGGATCGGCCAGGGTCGCCGGCGCCATGCGACAAAAGGCCTGACTCACGGTGGCCCAACCCTGCAAGGGGACACCGAGGGCCAACAGGCACAGGACCAAAACGCGTAGGGGCTTCACACGAATGATCTTACCGCAGCCTCGGCGGCGTTCAAAACCCCAGCCCGGCCCCGGCACCCAGCAAGGTCGCCACCCCCAGGGCGGCAAAAATCGCCGCCGCGAGGGTGTGCACCAGGCGCATGGGGATTTTGTCGGCCAGTCGATCTCCCACAAACACCGCCGGCACGTCGGCGATCAACATGCCCAGGGTGGTCCCAATGACCACCAGGATCGGGGTGGAATAGTGCGCCGCCATGGCGACGGTGGCGATTTGGGTTTTGTCGCCCATCTCAGCCAGGAAGAAGGTGATCAACGTGGCACCAAACACGCCCAGGCGTTGAGCGACCTGGGCCTCTTCCTCTTCGATCTTGTCAGGGATCAGGGTCCAGATCGCCATGCCGATGAACGACAGCCCCAACACCCAGCGCAAGACCTCGGGGCGAGTGACCTGGGTGATCCAGGCCCCCACCGCACCAGCCAGGCCGTGGTTGACGATGGTCGCCAGCAAAATGCCCATCACGATGGGCAAAGGTTTTTTAAAACGGGCCGCCAGCAAAAATGCCAACAACTGGGTCTTGTCGCCGATCTCGGCCAAGGCGACGACGCCGGTGGATACCAACAGAGCTTCCATACATGCTTTCTTTGCGCATCATACCTGGGCGCGCTCGTACCACCCCCGGGTTCGATTCACCACCCGCACCACCGCCAGCATGATGGGCACCTCGATCAGCACCCCCACCACCGTGGCCAGTGCCGCCCCCGAGTCAAAGCCAAACAGACCGATCGCCGCCGCCACCGCCAATTCAAAAAAGTTCGACGCCCCGATCAGGGCCGAGGGACAGGCCACCGCGTGGGACTCGCCCAACCGTCGGTTCAGGCCATAGGCGAGCGCCGAGTTGAAGACGACTTGGATCAGGATGGGCACCGCCAGCAAGGCGATCACCAGCGGTTGCGCCAAGATGGCTTGTCCTTGAAACGCAAACAACAGCACCAACGTCAGCAACAAAGCGGCGATGGACCACGGACCGATGCGCGCCAAGGTGGCTTCCAACACCGCCTGCCCTCGGGCCAACAAGGCTTTGCGCCAAAACTGTGCCAGCGCCACCGGGATCACGATGTAGAGCATGACCGAGGTGATCAGGGTCTCCCAGGGCACGCGGATCGACGACAGACCGAGCAGAAAGGCCACCAGCGGGGCAAAGGCAAACACCATGATGGTGTCGTTCAGGGCCACCTGAGACAAGGTGAACAGCGGATCACCCTGGGTCAACCGACTCCAGACAAACACCATCGCGGTACACGGCGCCGCCGACAGCAGGATCAAGCCGGCGACGTAGCTGTCGATCTGCTCCGCTGGCAGGTAGGGGGCAAACGCATGTCGAATGAACACCCAAGCCAGAAACGCCATGGAAAACGGCTTGACCAGCCAATTGACAAAGAGGGTCACGCCGATGCCCCGGTAGTGCCGACGCACCTGGTGCAGGGCGCCGAAATCAACCTTGAGCAACATGGGGATGACCATGACCCAGATCAGCAAGCCAACGGGCAGGTTGACACGGGCCCACTCGAGCGATGCGATCCAGGCAAACGCGGATGGAAACCACTGGCCCAGGGCCACCCCCACGGCGATGCACAGGCCCACCCACAGCGTGAGGTAACGCTCGAACACCGTCATGCCTGACCTCCGTTTTGGGCCAAGGCTCGGGCCGAGGCCCCGATGGTCAAACGATCCAGGCGTTCTGCGGGCAACTGAATCAGGCCCTCGATGCGTAGCCGCATCAGGTGCAGGGTGTGCCGAAAGGCCGCCCGTTTCTCGTCCTCACTGCCCTCCCCTGCAGAAGGGTCGGCATAGCCCCAGTGGGCGGTGGCCGGGTGACCGGGCCAGACGGGGCAGACCTCGCCCGCGGCGCTGTCGCAGACCGTGACGATCAGGTCCATGTGGGGGGCGTCGGGGCTGGCGAATTCGTCCCAACTCTTGCTGCGCAAGCCCTCGGTGGCGATGCCTGCCTGCTGCAAGGTCTCGATGGCCAGGGGGTGGGGACGCTGCTGGGGCCTGGGGCTGCTGCCCGCCGAATGGGCCTTGAAGCGGCCCTGCCCCAAGTGGTTGAGCAGGCCTTCGGCCAGGATGCTGCGGGCCGAATTGTGGGTGCATAAAAAGAGCACATGGATCGGGGGTGGGGTGGGCGTCATGAGGGGCCTCTCGCAAGCGCAATCAGTGGAGGGGGTGACCAGACAGGGCTCGGCGCCCTGGCAACAGTTTTCGGTCAGATAGGACAGCACGCCGTTCATGTGGGCCACATCCACCCGGTAAATCAGGTGGCGGCCCTGGCGCTCGGCGTGGATCAGGCCCGCGTGGACCAGTTCCTTCAGGTGAAAGGACAGGGTGGCGTTGGGCAAGCCCATGGCCTGCGCCAAATCACCCGGCGTGAGCCCCGCGAGACCCGCCACCACCAGGCGCCTGAACACCTGCAAGCGATGGGGCTGCGCGAGCGCGGCCAGGGATCGAACGATGTCTGTTTCTTCCATATTTCCATCATAATGGAAATATATGACAGAACCGTGACACCCTTGCACCAGCGGTTCAAAGCGCCGACAGGTGCTGCGCCGGGGTCTGCAACAGGGTCGAGGCGGGCGCCAATGCCATCCGGTGGTGGGCGTCGGCGCGGGGCAACAGGCGCTCGAAGTAAAACTGCGCGGTCTCGATCTTGGTGCGGTAAAAGGCCTCGGTCTCGGGCCCTTGCCCGGAACGCAAGGCCGCATCGGCAACGAAGGCCATCTGCGCCCAGTGGTGGGCCATCATGACGTAACCGGCATACATCAGGTGGTCGTGGGCGGCAGCGCCCACCTGCTCGGGGTCGCGGCGTGCTTTCAGCATCAGCCTCAGGGTCAGCGTGCGCCACTGAAGCGCGCGCCACGTCAGGGCCCGCGCCATGCGCCCCAAAGGCCCCGAGGACCACCACTTGGGCCGCGCCAGCGCCAGAATGTCGCGGGTCATGTCGCGCACGCACCGGCCCCGGGTTTGCAAGATCACCTTGCGCCCCAACAAATCGAGCGCTTGAATGCCGGTGGTGCCCTCGTACAGGGTGGCGATGCGCGCGTCGCGCAAAATCTGCTCCATGCCGTGCTCGGCGATGTAGCCGTGCCCGCCCATGACCTGCACGCCCCAGTGGGCCGCCTCCAGGCCCATTTCGGTCAGAAAGCCCTTCAGGATCGGCGTGTAAAACCCCAGTTCCGCGTCAAGGCGGTTGTAAGTGGCCTGATCCCCCGCCCAGGCGGCGGCGTACATCCGGTCGGCCAACTGTGCCGCTGCGTAAATCATGGCACGCCCACCTTCGGCGACGGCCTTTTGCGTCAGCAGCATGCGGCGCACGTCGGGGTGCCAGATCAGCGCATCGGCCACTTGGTCGGGCTCTTTCTTGCCCGACAGGGCGCGCATGGAACGCCGCTCTTGCGCGTAGGCCAGTGCCCCTTGGTAAGACAACTCAGCGTGCGCCACGCCCTGAATGGCGGTGCCGATGCGGGCGGTGTTCATGAAGGTGAACATCGCTTCCAGGCCCTTGTTGGGTTGGCCGATCAGCGTGCCAATGGCGCCGTCAAAGTGCAGCACCGCGGTGGCGCTGGCGTGGATGCCCATCTTGTGCTCGATAGAACCGCAGTGCACCGCGTTGCGCTCGCCCGCTTCGCCCCGCGCGTTGAGCAAACGTTTGGACACCAGAAACAGCGAGATGCCACGGGTGCCCGGCGGCGCGTCGGGCCGTCGGGCCAGCACGATGTGGATGATGTTGTCGGTCAGGTCGTGCTCACCACTGGAGATGAAGATTTTGGTGCCGCTCAGGGCATAGGTGCCGTCGGCCAGGGGCTGGGCCAGGGTGCGGACCTGGGCCAGGTCGGACCCGCACTGGGGCTCGGTCAGGCACATGGTGCCGGTCCACTCGCCCGACACCAGGCGGGGCAGCACCTGGGCTTTGAGCTCAGGCGTGCCGTATTGCATCAAGGTGTTGATGCAGCCGATGCTCAGTCCCGGGTACATGTTGAAGGCCCAGTTGGCCGTGCCCATCATTTCGCTCTTGAGCAGGTTCAGGGACATGGGCAGGCCCTGCCCGCCGTACTCGGGCGGATACGACAAGCCTTGCCAACCGCCCTGCACAAATTGGTCGTAAGCGGCCTTGTATCCTTTGGGGGTGCGCACGACGCCATTTTCAAAACGACAGCCTTCTTGGTCACCGCTTTGGTAGAGCGGGGCGATCACCTCTTCGCAGAACGTGGCCGCGGCCTGAAGGATGGCATCCACCGTCTCAGGGCTGGCCTGCTCGTCCTGGCCCAAGGCCTGGTAATGCGCAGGGTAGTCGAACACCTCGTTCATGACAAAACGCATGTCGCGCAAAGGGGCCTTGTAGGTCAACATGGGTTCATTTCTCCAAAATGGCCACGACGCCCTGACCCCCGGCGGCGCAAATCGAAATCAAGCCCCGCCCGCTGCCCTTTTGGTTCAACAGCTTGGCCAGCGTGCCGACGATGCGCCCGCCGGTGGCGGCAAACGGGTGTCCGGCCGCGAGCGAGCTGCCCACGACGTTGAGCCGCCCAGGGTCGATGGCCCCCAAGGGAGCCGGCAAGCCCAGCCGCTCGCGACAAAAGACGGGGTCTTCCCAGGCCTTGAGCGTGCACAACACCTGGGCCGCGAACGCCTCGTGGATCTCGTAAAAATCAAAATCTTGCAGGGTCAAACCCGCGCGCGCCAACAGGCGCGGCACGGCGTAGGCCGGGGCCATCAGCAGGCCCTCTTGCCGCGCGGGGTCCGGGTGAAAGAAGTCCACCGCGGCCACTTCGCAAAAAGTCAAATGGGCCCAGACCGAGAGGCCGCGCTCGGCCGCCCACTGCGGGCTGGCCAGCAGCACCGCCGAGGCGCCGTCGGTCAGCGGCGTCGAGTTGCCCGGGGTCAGCGTGCCCCGCCCGGGCGCGACCTGGCGATCGAAGCAGGGTTTGAGCTGAGCCAGTTGTTCGCGGCTCAGTTGACGGCGCAGGTTGTTGTCTTCGCGCAGACCCAGAAACGGCGTCATCAGGTCATTGAAAAACCCCGCGTCGCAGGCACGGGCCAGCTTCTGGTGGCTTTGCAGCGCCAGCTCATCTTGGGCTTCGCGCGTGATGCCCCACTGCTGAGCCATGCGCTCGGCGTGCTCGCCCATGGACAGGCCGGTGCGCGGCTCGGCGATGCGCGGTGCGTCGGGCTTTAGCCACTGCGCCGGGCGCATGCGCAACAGGGCGCGCAGGCGTTGCCCCGTGCTGCGGGCGCGCGCGAGCGTCAGCAGGTGGCGACGCAGTTGGTCGTTGAGCCCGATGGGCGCATCCGATGTGGTGTCCACGCCGCCAGCGATGCCGCACTCGATCTGACCGACGGCGATCTTGTGCGCGACCAACATGGCCGCCTCCAGCCCGGTGCCGCAGGCCTGTTGCAAGTCAAAGGCAGGCGTTTGGGGCGAGAGCGTGGTCGATAAGACCACCTCGCGCACCAGATTGAAGTCGCGCGCGTGTTTCATGACGGCACCAGCCGCCACGTCGCCCAGGCGCTGACCCTGCAAGCCGCATCGGTCCACCAAGCCTTGCAGGGCGGCCGTCAACAGGTCGTGGTTCGAGGCCTGGGCGTAAGCGCCGCCTGAGCGGGCAAAGGGGATGCGGTTGGCGCCCACGATGGCGACGCGGCGAAGGGCATTTGGGTTCATGACGGGTCCACCTCAGCTTGAAGGACACAGAGACGGGCGCGCAGGTGCGGGAGCTGCCCCGTGACATCGCGCACCTCGAACAGATCGGCGCAGGGGCCCCCGGCTGGGCCACGCCAGACGCCGGCTTGCGCCGGTAAAAACAAAGGCCGTTTGAAGGTGGCCTGCAAGCGGGCCGATGCTGGCCCCCCATCCGGGTGCAACCAGGCCAGGGCGCGCGCCTGGCTCCACAGACCATGGGCCAGCACCGACGGAAAGCCCAGCAAGCGGGCCGTGAAAGGCCACAAATGGATGGGGTTGGCGTCGTCAGAAACCGCCGCGTAGCGCCGCCCGATGTCGGCCGCGGCATCGAAGGTCCCCACGGCCTGCAAAGCGGAGCCGCCCTCAGCGTTGGGGCCGGTCAGTTCGTCGCGCCAGGGTGCGCCCAAGGGCTGGCTCACGCCCACGCGCAACAGGGTTTGCGTGGCCTGCCACAGGAGTCGGTCCGCGTCGGCGTGCTCGATCTGAAACGACAATGTGAACACCTGCCCCTTGTCGTGCGCCTGGCAGACCCCGGTGCGCAGTCGCACCCGCAAGCGGTCGCCGGGCCGGATCGGTGCATGCTGGGTGATGTCATTGGCCAGGTGCACCGTTCCCATCGCCGGCCAGGGGCAAGCGGACGAGGTCATGTAGCGCATCAGCAGGGGAAAGGTGAGCAACTGTGGGTAGGTCAGCGGCACGCCCTGACCCGGCTGGAACGCGCACACCTCGCGGTAGCGTCGCACATGCGTGGGATCGACGATGGCGTCGCCCGTCAGCGTCACCGGTTCCAGCGCCGCCACGGGTCCAGGCCGCTTGAAGGAGGTCCACAGCGCCCGGCCCCAGCCCTCGAAGCGCCCCATGGCTCGCATGGCGTCTCCCACCTCAGGCCCCGATCAGGCTCAGGCCGCAGACCCGCATCACCTGGCCGTTGACCCCCTGGGACGCCGGACTGAGCAGCCAGGCAATGGCTTCAGCCACGTCCACCGCTTGACCGCCCTGGCCCATGGCGTTCATGCGCCGACCCGCCTCGCGGATCAGGGTCGGCATGGCCGCGCTCATGCGGGTTTCGATGAAGCCGGGGGCCACGGCGTTGATCGCCAT
>JACCDW011594904.1_pt1 | contig 19126 bp, 6 predicted proteins | sample 7449781 | NCBI WGS metagenome assembly JACCDW01 (sample SAMN15323449, study PRJNA562643) | freshwater metagenome | isolation source: river surface water | place: USA:Blue River Watershed | collected 2017-08-18
ACCAACACCTTTAGATACTGTGGAAGCGATTGGATTCATCTGTTGCTACCTGCCTTCTCTTTTACTTCTCTCTCGATTGCAAGTGACTCTTGCAAGTTATCGATAAGTTCGCGGTACTGCTGGCTATTGCGTCGCTCTTCAACGTAGAGCTCTTTATAAACATTTCGTGGAACTAAAGTTTCAACGATCTTTTTACGAAAGAGGAATGCAATCAGCCCAAGAATGTTTGCGACAACTAAAAAAGTTGCAGCAGCTTGGCGCCCTTGGACAGTATTCATGTACACCATAGGGCGACCAAGATTTGGAATTACATTAACTGCTTTGGAAACCTCGCTAACCGGTGAGACCATAAATGGATCACGGTCCGGGCTCTCATTTGCATCGCCTTTTGTGATGATGCGGATTGCGCCGTTCATCTCACGCATCTCATGAATTCGGTGTGAATAGTAGGTACCAGTGATTTGATTATTGATAGCGATGATGTCACCGACTTGAAGAGAGGAAGCTTCAACCAAGCGGGTCAAGTAGAGATCACCAGGGCGAGCGCTTGGCTCCATTGATCCTGTGAGGATTGGTGAGAAGCCAAAGCCATATTGGCTTGTTAATACTGCAGGAATCACAGCCACAATGAGCGCAATGAAGATAAGGAGAGCGTTGGTGACTCTCTTCTGTAATCTCTTCTCACTTCTCATAATGTGAAGGTAGAGGTTGAACCTCACGATAAGTTCACAATTTCATCTTCAAGGCTACAAGATGGCAGATAAGTGCCCTTCGCGATGGATTAATACTTTAATACAACCTACTCTTGGGACATCACTCGAAGAAGGAGGGGAGTTCACAAATGAGTCAAGAAATAGAGAAAATTCTCGTCGTAGACGATAATCAGGATATTCGAGATCTCGTTGTACACATCCTTAGCGCCGATGGATTTCACGTCTATGCCGCTAGCAATGGCGAAGATGCTCTCGCAATCCTCAACAGCAATCCAGTAAATCTTGTACTTCTCGATGTGATGATGCCGGGCAAGTCCGGTCTCGAGGTATTAGCTGAGATTCGATCGGGCTCAAATAGGTCACTCCGAGATATCCCGGTCATGATGATTACTGCAAAATCCTCTACTGAAGATATCGATGCCGCTCTGGCAATCGGCGCCAGCTCTTACATCGTAAAGCCTTTCCGCGGAACAACCATTCGTGAAAAAGTTCGCTCGATCCTTGAACTTCCAATCCTCAACTAAGCCCCTCAATGAACAACCTCAATGATTAATAAGGCGGAGCAGAAATGAAGAAAACGATTGTCACCGCAATAGCGCTCTCACTGCTTTTCGTGATGGCTCCTTCAACTATCGCCGCCGAGACTAATCCTTATGGAACTTCAAATGTAGATCCTGCTGGCCCTAATGAGATTATCTTTACCGTTTTCAAAGCAGGCAAGAAAGTAGAATTTACAACATCGCGATTACTTAAGATGAAGAGCAAGATAATAACCATTTATGAGCCATTCTTAAAGAAGCGTCAGAGCTTTACCGTTATTCCAATGAAGAACTTCTTCCTCCTTGCTGGAATATCTGGCAACGATAAGGTTGAGACGAAAGCTCTTAATGATTACATCTATTCCAACACCGCTTCAAAATTTACCGCCGCGCAGGCTTACATCGCTATTAAACGCGGCGGTGCTCCTATCGCATATGATCAAGGCGGACCCATTCGCATAGTTTTCGCCGATAACAGCAAATGGGCGAAAGAACTTGATGCTTGGAACTGGTCACTTTCATCTATAGGGGTGAAGTAAGTTCATGTCTCAGGGGCGATCGCCGGAGCAACTGCGCTCGATTGCGCGGTTTCAGATTACAAAGTCGCAGTATCTTCTCTTTGCAATCGCCTTCACCTCAATCGCCGCCCTTGGACTTTCAACTTTCCTGCAATCAAATGATGCGATTCGAGAGTCAAAAGTCCTCAGCGATGTAGAGACCCCTGCTGCCTCAATCATCTTCACCCAACGAGAGACCTTGGTCTACGCCACTCGCCTAGCTCAGTGGTCAAATGGCGGAACTACTCGGCGCAACGTACAGATTGCTCGAAACATCCTCGCTCAACGACTCGCTGTCATCGATACCAGTGGAAGATCTATGGGTAGTCGTGCGCAAGCACCATATTGGACGGCTCTCAGAGAATCTGATGCGATTGTCGCAAGAGCTCAACCAGGAATCCTGCCCGAGTCAGTCCATATGCAGGTCAGTGAAGAAATCTCTCCAATTATCGATGAAATTCTCTCGCAATCTCGTGAACTCATCGTCTCTTACCAGCGATCTGTCGACGATACTCTCATTAAAAACGCTCGCAATGCGGCGGAGAGAAATAAATTCAATCTTATCCTTCTCTATATTTTTGTGATTACTGGTGGACTCTTTCTCTTCTTGAACGCGCGGACAAACTTTAAAAATTATCGTATTGCGCGAGAAGCAATTGTCGATGAACAACAGCGACTTGATGAGACGATAGATGAGCTCCATAAAACTCAAGCTACTCTCCAGGAACTTCAGAACCTCAATGAAGCGAAGAATGCATTCATCTCAACAATCAACCATGAGCTGCGAACTCCGCTCACCTCTATTATCGGCTATATAGATGTCATCCGTGATTTACAGAAAAATTCGAGCAAGGAAGATATATCTAAATATCTTGATGTGCTCGATCGCAATGCTGAGATTCTCTTGCACTTAGTGGAGAGTATTCTCTCATTGAGCAAGATTGATGCCTCTACTCAAGAAACTTCGATGAACTCTGTTGATCTCAACCAGATTATTGATAACGTGATTTTTATGATGCAACCTTCCACTGAAAAATCTAAACACACTTTGATATTTGTAGCTGACGGTGAAAAATTGGTGAATGGAGATGCCGGTCAACTCAGCCAAGTCTTCGTGAATATTTTGGGTAATGCAATCAAATTCAGCCCAGAAAATTCTACTATCGAAATTGAATTAACTTCCGTGCTTCGCGAAGACGGGAATGAGTACGCGCGAACAATAATCACAGATCACGGAATTGGAATTCCAGAGGATGATCTAGAGAAGCTCTTTACCCGATTCTTTAGAGCAAAAAACACTGACTCTGGCCAATATCCAGGCACTGGGTTAGGACTAGTTATTGTTAAAGAGGTGGTCAATCGCCATCGCGGAAAGGTTGAAATCTCATCCACCTTAGGAGAGGGAACTAAATTTACCGTTGATATTCCGCTCTATCTCACTAGCGAAGATCTGCTCATCAAAGAACGACGTGGTGACGTGTTGGCTCGTGCAATTGCATCTCTCAAGGGAGCTACCCCTATCACAATTAAAAGTGTTACCCACGATATTGGCGGAGCGATTGGTTTCTATGGTTTTGAAAGCGAAGGAGCAGAGATTCTCAACTACTCTCGTGCACTATCAGTAGAAAATTCTTTGATAGGGAATTTTGAATTAGATCAAGCTCGTCTCCTAAAGTTATTGAGCTCAGCGCAAGAGAGAGTCAGTGGTAGCGACAATGGGTAGTGATCAGATACTGGTTGTGGATGATAACGAAGATATCCGCTTCTTTGTCCGCACTGCCCTTACCCCTGAAGGTTTTGAGGTAATTGAAGCTGCAGATGGAACGAAGGCGCTTGAGATATTCCATAGAAAAGAGCCCGCTGTCATCATTCTTGACCTCTCTATTGGCCAACCAGATGGCTTTGAGGTCTGTCGTGAGATTCGAAAGACATCCACCGTTCCCATCATCATGCTCACTAGCCATGATGAAGAGATGGATGAGGCGATGTGCCTCGCCGCTGGTGCTGACGATTACATTACCAAGCCAGTCTCTGCTCGAATCCTCGCCTTACGTACAACCACCCAATTGCGCCATCGTGCTGCACAGAATGTTGTGGCTGGATCAACGATTACGGCGGGGCCACTCTCTCTCGATACTGATACTCGTGAATTGTTGGTAAGTGGTAAGAAAATTGAGCTCACCCGCACTGAGTATGACTTTCTCCACCTACTGATAGGCAACCCTAAGCGAGTTTTTACTCGTGAGCAGATCTCAGAGGCAATTGGCACATCGCTTGAATTTTCAAGCGACCATCTGCTTGATACTCATGCTTCACGTATCCGCATGAAGATCAAGCAAGTCAGCGAAATAAAGGTACTTCACGCCGTCCGTGGCGTGGGTTACCGTTTACTCAGCAACTAACTTACTGACCGAAGACGACCGCATAGAGGTCGACTCCACGAACAATCTGCACGATAAGCAGGAAGACGATGATGCCGAGGACACGATAGACGGTATTTCCAATAGGAGATACTTTCCAATCTGTCTCTGGGTCAGCGCTCATCTTATTGAGCAATGAAAGTATCAATCCCGGTATGGCAAGAACAACGAACGACCAGGCTAGGAATGTTCGAGGATCAGAGAAGAGACCTTGAATCCACCCTGCAGCTATTGCACCAATAAAGACCATGGCTACAAGCTTGAAGGCGCCACCCGGAAGGATTCGATGCAAAATCCGGAACTTAGGTAGTCGATCATCGAAGAAGATGCCGATTAGTGAAGGCGTGATAAATATCAGCGTACCAAGCAGCAACTTAAGATTGAACCCAACAAATGGAATCGCTAGTTCGACAAAGATGAATATCTTTAATTCGAGGGCAATAATTTTGTGGACGGTATCTGGCTCTTTCATCTCGCCTGATGTCTGATTAAGGCGAACTGGATATGCATAAGTCGCAAAATCTTCAAGGACTAGACGAATAAAGACGAAGATAGAAGTCCAAATACCAATCTTCTGCGCATCAAAAGTGATGAGAAGTTGTACACCAGCTAGCGCATTAAGCCCACCAATCATCTTGAATAGAGTCCAACCGGACAACAAAGTCACAAGACTGTAATCAGTGACGCGTTCCCAGAGAGAATCACGGTCTTTCGCGATTCGACGTAGTGGACGGATTGAACTCGCCAATAGCGATGGTGCGTAGAAAATTATGAATAAACCAGCAACCGTCAGAACCTCATCACGAGAAGTGAAGTTTCCTGAAACGATGACACCAAGGGCGAAGACCAAGCCAGATAAGAAACCTGCCATAGCGTCGAGTATTGCCAGAGCAATAATTGCCATCACAATCCATGTGGCAGGCGGTAGCGCTTGACCCGAGGTGTCATTGAGGGCTATGAGGCCCAAAAGAGCGCCAGGCAATAACAATAGCGAGGCGAAAGAGCCGAACATCGCGCGGAGATAGTTTCCATCAGAGATAGTGCGAGCAACTATTGGTGAATGTGGAGAGACTCTGGAAACCAGATTGCGAAAGAAATCATCTGACTTTTGAGAGAACGGATTACGCCAAGTACGACTGAGATCACCACGACCAGGATCATGAGCGATCTTTGCCAGTGAACCCGCTGCAACTGAAGCTAGTTCATCGCTCTCTTCATCCGAGTCATCCTTGGATCCCTCTTCATCTTCGGAATCATTCTCACTTCGTGTGGAATTTGAGTTTGAGTTTGAAGTGTTTCCACTAGCACCTGCTCCTGCGACAGCTCCACCGGCAGAGAGCGCTGCAAGTACTGCGAAAGCTGCAACTTGAAGATCTTTGCTCTTCTCTGGTTCTTGAGCTGGATCATATTCGGGCAAATCTTCTCGAGAAGTTATCTGGCTCAATTCTTCTGCTGAGGAGATGCTTGCCAGTCCAGGACAGTTACTCGCCCAATCAATTGTTCCATCAAGGTTCTTGCAGAACGTGAGAATTTTTTGATCTAGTACGCCAGAATCATCAGAGACCTGAATGATAACTTCGTGATAGCCCGGTGGTGTTTCGGCAGGTATTTGAATGTCGAGTTCTTCTGCCTCGGCGGTAGTAAGTCGATCAATTAAAACAGTCTCGGCCCCCCAACTTGGAAGAATCGATATCTGTAGAATGAAGAGAACCGCTAACATAAGCTTTCTTATCATTTCTCTGTACCTCCTGATTTAACTGTGACCTTAATTTTCTGTCCCGGCTTCAAGTTGTTGATTCCAAATTTTGCGGATGACCCTGAAGGCTTTGGAACAATCTTGATCGGCGCCTTGCTCTGCTTTGGGCTTGCTTCAGGTGTTGCCTTAGGTGTTGTTCGAGGCTTTGGCTTACTTGTCGCCTTAGTTGATGGTTGTGCTGACGCAATTACTTCACCCTGCTTGACCGTGACCTTGATCTTCTGACCTGGCTTCAAATTATCAATGCCAACCTTCGCACTCGATCCAGAAGTCTTTGGGTTAATCGTAAGCTTCTTGAATGCTGAAGGAGATGGGCTGGCACCTGGCGTTGCCTTTGAAGTAGGTGCTGCAGAAGGCTTTGGTGTTGCCTTAGGCGTGACCTTCGGTGAAGAAGTTGGCTTAGGCGTTGGCTTTGGAGTTGGGGTAACAGTTGGTGATGGCGTAGGGGTAGGCGTCACCGACGGTGTTGGAGATGGCGTAGGGGTTGGCGTAGGGGTTGGCGTCACCGACGGTGATGGTGTTGGAGAAGGCGTAGGAGTTGGCGTCACAATTGTTGGCGCTGGCGCACTCGGAGGTGATGACGGTGAAGGCACCAAGAAAGTTGCTTGCTCTGGCGTTACTGCAAGCGAGATCTGTGAAGCAACTGATTGTCCGACTGAGTTCACTGTCGTGATGGTAAATGTATATGGAGTTCCATTGGTGAGACCATTGACTCTAATGGGTGAAGATGTTCCAGTAACCGTATCTCCAGTTTCAACAACTGTGACAATGTAACGGAGGATCTCTGCGCCGTTTCCAGTCGCACCGCTAAAGGTGAGAATCGCTGCCATATTTGCTGGCACTCCAGTAACAATGGTCGGAGGTGTTGGCAGACCGGCAGGTCGACCCGTAACTCCCACAGATGAAGAACCTGTTCCAACGTTATTTACCGCAGCGGCTGTAAATGTATAGAGCGTTCCATTTGTTAAACCTGTGATTTCGGTGGTCAATGAATTTGTAGTAATTGTCTGACCACCTGGTTGAACAGTGACCACAAATTGAGTAATTGGAGATCCACCATCATCGGTAGGAGCGACGATAACGACTGTAACCTTCCCATCGCCGCGAGTCACGCTCGAAATTGATGGTGCAGCAGGTGGGCCAACTGGTGTGACTGAGTTAGAACTATTTGATTGCGGTGAGGCGCCAGCGGCGTTATTGGCCACAACAGTGAAGCTATATGTCGATGCATTATTGAGACCAGTAACTACGCAACTTGTGGCGCCGGCTGGTGCATTACATGTTGCTCCACCAGGGGAAGCAGTAATGGTGTAGCCAGTAATTGCTGCACCACCATCACTTGAAGGGGCGCTGAACGAGACAGTTGCACTTGCATCTCCGGCGACTGCTGTGACAGATGTTGGAGCACCAGGAACTGATGCTGGGGTGGCGGTGACCGAAACAGTTGAAGATTCTGAGTCGCCTACACCGTTGGTTGCAATGACTCTAAAGGTATAAGCAGTGCCATTTGTAAGGCCTAGCACTGTTACCGGTGAGCTTGAGCTAGTTCCAGTAAAGCCACCTGGTTCGGCGATCACTGTGTAATTGGTAATCGCTGACCCATTAGTACCGGCACCACTAAATGTCAGAGTCACCAGACCGTCACCTATAACTGCGCTGATTGCAGTTGGTGGCGTTGGCAAACCTGCCGGAGTTGAAGTTGGTGATGGGGCAGATGCAGTTCCTGTACCCACATCATTGATTGCTTGGACCGTGAATGTATAAGGAGTCCCGTTGGTAAGTCCATCAATCTTGCAACTCGTCGAAGGAGCGATTGCAGTACAAGTCGCGCCATTGCTTGCAGTCACTAGATAAGAGGTGATTGGCGAACCACCATCATCGGCTGGAGCGCTCCAGGACACTACAGTCGAAGTATCACCCGCAACTACAGCAAGAGCAGTTGGTGCACGTGGTGCTGATGCAGGAGTTGCAGAGGCTGTAGTAGTTGAAGTTGATGAGGCACTTATTGCATTAACAGCGGCAATAGTGAAGGTGTAGGCAGATCCATTTGTAAGGCCAGTAATCACTGCCGGTGATGATGAGACCGTATAGGTATCACCTGTTGGTGCCACGGTGACGATATATGAGGTGATTGGTGAGCCGTTTGCATCTTGTCCACTAAACGTAAGTGTTGTACTGCGGTCACCAGCTACTGCAGTGATTGTTGTTGGAGCTGTTGGGGTTCCAGCAGGTGTTATAGCTCCAGAGCTAAGTGAAGGTGAATTTCCAACTGCATTCTGGGCTACCGCGGTAAATGTGTATGCCGTTCCATTTGTAAGACCAGTGATAACACATGAAGTCTCTGGGTATGTGGCGGTGCAGGTATGTAGACCGTCCATTGAGGTAAAGATAATTGCAGTTACAGAATCACCACCGCTACCGGCGATTGTGTTCCATAGTCCAGATGCAGAAACTGTAGCGGTCTCATCCCCTGCCACCGCAGTAACAGAAGTTGGAGCATCAGCCACGCCAGCAATCTTTACTGGGGCAGATGCGGTCGATGAGTCAGAGAGGCCGACGGCATTAATTGCACGAACCTGGAAGGTGTAGGAAGAGCCATTAGTAAGGCCTGTCACTGCTATTGGAGACCCAGTTGAAGTGAAAGTCTCACCAGTTTCGAGGACGGTGAGTACATATGAGGTAATCGGAGATCCACCATTATCGGCAGGTGCGGTAAACGCAACGCTCGCACTTTCGTCACCGCGAGTTGCTGTCACAGAGGTTGGAGCACCTGGAATCGATGCTGGAATTATTTCATTCGAGAGCGCTGATGTGGTGCTTCCAGCTGAGTTAGTAGCTATAGCTTGGAACTTATATGCGGTGCCGTTTGTTAAACCAGTAATTGTGCAACTTGTCGCAGGCGAGAAGACAGTGCAACTTTGCTCTGGGCTCAGCGGCGTGCCGGCGCCGTTCGTTGCAATAATCTTGTATGACGTCACCTCACCACCAGTAAGTAGAGATGGCGGAGTGACAACTATTGTTCCTGCGTGATCTCCTGGGGTAGCAACTGGCGCTGCAAGTGGTGCAGGTGGAAGCAGAATCCAAACAGCTGAGAGAGTTGTATTTGCACTTACACCTGTTATTTCCTGACCTGCTGCATAGATGTTGGTTCCATCTGTCCAGCCGCCAAATGAATATCCAAGTTTAGTAATTCCATCTGCGGTGTGAATAGTGAAGGTATCACTTCTCTCTCCGGTGAGCGTTCTGACAGCAGTACCGGAATCTGCTCCATTAAGTGAGAATGAGAGCGCATAGATTGCACCAGAGAATTGTGCGGTAAACGTTTCATTGCGAGCTCGCATGGTGAAAGTTGCACCGGCTGAGTAGGTATTTGAACCATTAGACCAACCGATGAAGTTGCTTCCGGAACTGCTCACGCCAGCTGCAATCGTTATTGAGGAACCAAAGTTGTATGAAGTTGGGGCAGGTATCGAACCTGTTCCACCATTTAGAAGGTAGGTAACTAGATACGAGGCAACGCTCCACTGTGCTGTAAGAGTCATATCGTTGGCACCGACAGTTACAGAATCACCTGCTTGATAAGTATTTGAACCATCGCTCCAACCAGCGAAGTTATATCCAGTGCGAAGCGGAAGTGTGGTTGGCGCAGTGAAAGTTTCGCCGATAGTCAGTGATGGCTGTGAAATAGGCGTAGAACTTGTACCTTGGGCTAAATCGATAGTGATGCTTTGAACGGTAGGTGTCCAAATCGCGCTCACGCTCTCAGATGCAGCCCCAAATTGATACTGCCCGCCTGGTGCATAAGTTGATCCCCCGATTGACCAACCAGTGAGCGTGTAACCGGATCGTGTAATCGCCGTTGCAGTTGGAAGGGTTGTAACGGAGGCAAAGTTAGCTGTTATCGGTGATGGAGTTGAGTTTCCACCAGTTTGGTTATAGGTAAGTGTGTAAGAGTTCATTGTCCAACGTGCATAGAAGAGATAGTTTGTTGCACTGATTTGATATGTATTACCAGCAACTGAGTTTCCACTCTGATCGTTCCAACCAGCGAAGGTATATCCCATACGAGTTGGTGTGAGTGAGTCAATCGATACAGAAGCACCATCTGAGTAGAGAACACCCTGCGTCATTCCTGGATCTGTACCACCAGCAAAGTAATAGCGAACCTCATAGAGTCGGAGCCATGTTGCTTCAAAGTAAGGTGCTGCCGTACCCATCGTGTAAGTCGAACCAGCTTGATAGGTCTGGCCGTTATATGACCATCCGGCAAATGCATACGGGTTGCCGCCATCCAAAACTGTTCTGGTCTCAGGTGTTCCAAGGGTGAATGATGAACCAAAGGCGGTATTTGCTGTTGTTGGAAGACCGACTGGATCTGTCACTTGTGTAGAGTTAACAGAACCTGCGATGTAATAAACAGCAAAGACAGTAGGGGTCCACACCGCTGTAAATGTCTTGTTTGATGTTTGCGTAATTGGATCTCCAGGTGCGTAGGTATTTGACCCATCGCTCCATCCTCCAAAGGTAAATCCAGGTTTAACGAGATCACCTTGTGCTGGCGCTACAACAGCAGTTCCACCGGTGGTGTAGCTGCCACTAGCTGGAGTAGTTCCTGTCGCTCCGTTAACATTAAAATCAAATGTCTGAGTCGTCGGTGTCCAGATTGGCTCGAGAGTTATTGATGCCGTTGGCGAATAAGATCCAGATATTGCGGTGCCGCTCTCTGACCAGCCAGCCAAGGTATATCCATCACGAACCATTGTGCCCGCTGTTGGTAGAGATATCGGCGCTGAACCGTAAATAAATGAGTCAGATGAGCGTGAAGGAGAACCGATTCCATTTGTTGTCGCGTAGGTGATTGTGTAAACCACACCACTCCATTGTGCAATAAAGGTGATATTTCGATCTGGCATCGTATAAGTACTACCCGCAGCATATGCAGTTGAACTCTCTGACCAGCCAGCGAAGGTATATCCGCTTTTCACTATATCGCCTTGGCTGGCAACAGTGAAGGTGTCATTCAAATAGAAGTTTGGTGAAATTGGAACTGTACCTGTTCCACCATTGAGTGAATAGTTAACCACATACTGAGTACCGTTCCAGATTGCAGTCAAGACCATATTTGATCCACCAACAGTAATGATGTCACCAGGAAGATAGGTGCGAACACCATCTGTCCATCCTGCGAAGCTCGATCCAACAAGTGTTAACGATGACGAAGGTGCAGTAAAGGTCTCTCCGATTGTTACATTGCTAATCGTTGACGGAGTGCTTCCGGTACCACTATTTGCTGCAAAGGTAACTGTGTAGGTCTCTGCAATCCATTCTGCATAAAGATAGAGATTTGCAAGGCGTGTGTACGAAGCGCCAACCGCAAATGGAGTTCTGGTCTCAGATAACCAACCATTGAAGACGTAGCCGGTCTTTGCCAAAGTATTTCCACCTGAGATTATGTGAGCACCTGAGGTAAGTGAATATGTACCGTTTGCTGGAACAGATCCAGAGGTGTTTCCATTTCCAAAGTAGAAGATTGTGTAAGGAACAGCAGCCCACTGTGCATAAACGGTACGTGATTCACTAGGTGAGTAAGAACCACCGTTGAGACCGAGGTTTATTCCCGCTGTCGAGGTATCAAACCAACCAAGGAAGTTATAGCCACTTCTTGTTGGAAGTGGCAGTGTTAACGGGGTTCCAACCGAGAATGTATCTGAGGCTGGAAGAACTACTCCGCCCATTGGGTTATAGGTAACGATAAAGCCTCGAGGAGTTCCTGTCACTGCAGTGCTTGCAACGGAAGTTCCAGTTCTATTCGTAGCAGTTGCTGTAAAAGAGTAATTGGTGTTATTTGTAAGGCCACTGATGGTGCAGCTGGTGGCTGGTGAAATCACAACGCAAGAGCCGATAACCGTGGTTCCCAGACGTGCTGTGACTGTGTATGAGTCGGCAGGACCATTGGATCCGCTGAGGGTTCCACCATTAACACGAATAGTTGCGCTTGTATTACCTGCAGCGACAGTGATTGTCGGGGCAGCTGGTGCTACCGGAACCCACTGTGCATAGACCGTGGTTGTCTCGTACAAGGTAATTGATTGTGTAGTTGTCCAGGCAGTACCAGATCCATTAGCCGCTGTATTCCAGCCATTTGCCGTGTGACCCGTCTTTGCAAAATTGGTCACAGCAGCAAGGGCAAATGGAGTGCCCGCAGTGAAGTTGAAGGAATTAAGGGCACCTGATGTTGCAGTATTCGAGTCATATGAAATCCGGTATTGATTTGCAGTCCAGATTGCATACAGTGTTACCGATGCAGCAGGTGAGTACGGTGAGGTCAACGGTGTTGTGCCAGCTGAGGTCGCAGACCATCCGGTGAAGCGATAACCCTTCTTAACCATTGTTCCTACTGTGGTCAAGGTCAGTCCTGTTGTTCCTACAGTGAAAGTTTCACTTGGCTTTACTGCAGATCCCAAAGCAGTATTTGGGTTGTAAGTAACCGTGTACACATCGGCTTTCCAGATTGCGTAGAGAGTTTTATTGCTAAAGAAAGTTTGAGTTGAACCATCGGCATAAGTGGCAGTAGTTGCCGTGCTCGATTCAGACCAACCCAAGAAGGTATAACCAGTCTTGACGAAACCATTTGCCGTCATTGCTGCTGGGCTACCAGCAGTGATTGACTTTGCAGCAGTTGATCCCGAGGTATTGGTGTTACCGTTGTATGTGACTGTATAAGGATTACCAGTCCACTTCGCGTACAAAATGATATTTCCCGCTGGAGAATATGTCGTTAATCCACCTGCGTATAGCGTTCCAGTTCCATCTGCGCGAGTATTCCAACCATTAAAGGTAAATCCAGTTCGCAACATGGCACCTTGACCGGCAAGGGTTACAGCTACTGTTCCGGTAGCAGTCACTGAATCAACTGTTGGCGCACCGGTACCACCGTTTACATCAAAACGGATAAGTGAATTCCACTGTGCATATAAAGTCGTATTAGTTGATGCTGTATAAGAAGTGCCGGTCTCGTATCGAGTACCGGATCCATTTGCCAAGGTGTTCCAACCTGCAAAGGTGTAACCGGTCTTAGTTATCGTCCCTGAGGCCAAGGTCATGGTCTCGCCTAATGCAAGAACCACATTGGCAGGAGTGTTTCCTGAAGTTGAACCATTCGCGTTAAAGGTAATGCCAGAACCCCACTGCGCGTAGAGCGTGATGTTTGCAGTCGGCGTGTATGTTTCGTTGACTGGCCAGAAATCACCTTGGCCATTTGCCTGGGTATTCCAACCTAAGAATGAATTACCGGTACGTGCAAGTGTTCCAGTATTTGCAGATACTACGACAGGGGTGTCAGCCACCATCAAAGTTGGCAGCGGAACTCTTCCGCTGGTAGCTGTATTAGATTCATATGTTATGTACGAATTCCACTGCGCATACAACGTCAAATCTCCGGTGGAAGAACCGAAGTCACGAATCTTTCTTGAGGAGATAGTTGGAGTCCAAAGACCGTACTTGAGCTCTAGATATCCTTCGATCTGTTGCATCTGCGCGCTAGTGGTAAATGTGTCATAAATTATGACCTCGGCAACTTCCCAATCAGAGGTATCACTTGTGCGCCCAGTGCCTCCAAAATTATTGATTGTTAGCTTTGAAGGAAGATAGGTGGTCGAACTTGTTGCGTTGTTTCTAATAATTCCATTACTTCTGAAATTATTTGCTGAATCACAGTTGTAAACCCAGTTGGTTCCAGTTTTTCCAGTCGATGGTGTAATCCAAGCATTGTGGTGAGCTACATCGATATAACTGGCATAGAAACCTGAGAGCCAATTTTCATCAAAGGCATCGAAGATTCTTCGTTGAGTAGAACCGGCGTAACGAGCGACATAGCAAAGAGTGTATGCATCGAGCTTTACATTCGGAAGAGTGATTCCTGCCGCAGTGCCACCCTTAACTACGGTGACATTTTTGGTTGATCCATTCGCGGGCGAATTAGTGACAACCGTTGGTGTTCCGCGCACCGAAGTCGCATCGCGGTTATTACCTGAAGAATCTAGCCACACCTTCGAAGTAGCGTCGTAATTTGCAGCTTCGTATTGCATATATGGGCGAGGAAGTCCGTTGAGATCTCCAGAAGGCAAATATCCGTATGTATCGCCAAAATAGGCTTCAATCTGTTGCATCTGGGTAGTGGTCAGATACGAGTCATAAACAATTACTTCAGCAACTTCCCAATCAGAGTTATAACCTTGACGTCCGTAAATTCCCCAGTTGATTGAAAGTTGTGATGGAAGATATTTGGTTGTTGATACACCCGTCGATTTATTCACTCCATTAAATCGCAAGGTATCCCCTGAGTCGCAGTAAATACCCCAATTGATATCGCCAGCCACGGTAGATGAGGCAGTGATCCACGCATTGTGATGAGCAATTCCGGTGGCATCTCCATAGAATCCAGAGAGCCAATTCTCTGAGTAGCCTTCGATAATTCGATTACGGGTTCCGCCGGCATAACGTGCAACAAAACAGAGCGTGTATGCCGGTAATTGTGGATTTGGCAATGTAATACCAGCACTGGTTCCACCTTTTACCACCGTAAAGCTCTCGCTTAATCCATTTGTTCCGCCAGTTGCAACCTTTGTCGGCGTTCCATTTACTTGTGTTGCATTTCGACCATTGCCCGAAGAATCCACCCAGATCTTTGTCGCTGTGTTGTAATCCTTTCCAAGATAACGCATATATGCCTGAGGCAAGCCCAAGAGATCAGAGTTAGCGGTGTAGTTGCGACCCTTACCGCTTGGAAGTTCATTCCAACCATCCCAGTAATAACCGGTTTTTTCTGCAGTAGCAGGATTGTCTGCGATTGTTGTAATTGGGTCGCCAGATGTTGCGACCTGTGCAGGTGGTGGCGTGCCAGATGTGTGGCCATTTCCATCATAAGTAATTGTGTAAGACCACTCTGCATACAACGTTGTATTAGTGCGCTCTAGACCTGTACCGGTCTCGTAGTGAATGCCAGTGCCATCAGCCTTTGTATTCCAGCCAGTAAAACTGAAACCAGGCTTCTCCATATTATTTACATTTGCAGAGGCAATCCAAGGATCTGATGGTTCGTTCCAATGGATAACAACCATTCCATCGCCGCCTTTAGCTGCATATGGATCAGCTGAATTTCCATTTCCACCCCAACCAACACCGACCAGCGCCTCAGGGCTATTGCCTGATGCATAAGAGTAATTACTTGAGCTCAATCCACCCGGAGCGGTTGGAGCTGTAACAACGCCTAAGGCACCAACTGTCGCGGCAATATTGGTAACGCGGTTGTTCTCGATGAAACCAGAGCCTCCGCCACCGCCGCCATTAGAAACGTTGGGATCGCAGTGTCCACCACCGCCGCCGAAGAGGCCTCCGCCACCACCGCCGCCGCCTTCAACATTCGTGGTTGGGTGACCCGCACCAGAGCCACCTTGTTGTGAACGACCTGAAGTCGGTGCAATTGTGCAAGTTAAAGTTGCTGTTGCAGCTGCACCGCCCGCAAGAAGTGTGCCGCCTCGACCTGTGCGATTTGGAAATGTTGCACCTGTTCCTGCGCCGATAGAACCTCCGCCGCCACCACCATCAGATGTGCCGCTCCAAGGAGATGAGCCGCCGCCGCCACCCACAATGATTAACGGTGTTGAGGTATCCGAACCAATGAAGATTCCAGACATGCCGCCACCAGAGCTACCTTTGTTGATATCTGGAGTCAATCCACCTGGTCCACCGCCTCCATATTGGCCAGTGAGATCAAGCGCTTCACCACCTTGACCAACAACAACGGTAAGAGTTTCTGTTGTGCCAGTCGTTGTAACAGTTGATTTTGAATATCCACCGGCGCCACCGGCGCCAGAAGTTGTGTAGCCGTTGCGGAAGACTCCACCGCCGCCCGCGCCCCATGCCTCAACAAGAATATTCTCGCCAGCAGGAATGTCGCCAGGGATTACAAATTGCTGATCAAAGTTGACTGGTGATGGATTAGCTATCGCATCGTAATTGGCTGCGATTTCTGCGGCGGATAGCGCACGGTTATAGATACGAACTGAGTAAATCTTGCCGTTAAAGAAGTTCACCGGACTATTACTAGATAAATTGGCGCCGATCAACACGTTAATGTTATTGGTTGGATTGCCGCCCTTTGCCAAAGTTTCTGCATCCTGGATGCCATTTAAGTAAGGTGTTAATTCGTAAGAGCTGGTAAAGACAGCTGTCGCGACATATGTATTTCCAACTGTGAGAGTGGTGTTTCCGTTAACGGCGTTCCACGGCGCAGATTCGGCGTGAGTCTGCACTTTTCCACCATTAAGAGCTAAGAAGTAATTACCAGCGACTCCATTATTTTGTCGTGAAATCAACATTGGATTGCCAGCCAATGAGGCAGGCTTAAAAGTCACTTCGATTGTATAAGCGCTTGATCCAGTGAAGTTAAGGATATTTCCAAGGTTGAAATACTGATTTGTTCCGTTAAGTGTCCAAGCTTTCTCAACTGGATCAAAAGTTGGCGAATTTGCCGCTGTGGCCTTAAAGCCCCTAGCCGATTTGTCATACCAATTGCTGCCATTGACATAACTACTTTCAGCTGAGAGATCTAAAACTAGTCCGCTCGATACTGGCGCCTTTGCGGTTGGGAATGTGTAGACACGACAGTTGGTATATCCAGGTTCGACCTTGCAATCATTGGGGTTGGTATTAGCCGGAGAAACCACCTGCGATGGGGCAGTTCCAGTGGTAGCTCCATTGGCCAGGTAAGTCAGAGTCGCATTGAACTGCGCATACAAAGTGGCGGCACCGGTCGTTGTGTATGAAGCACCTGGCGCATAGAAAGTTCCGCGTCCATTTGGCTGCGTATTCCAGCCCGCAAAAGTTAAGCCAGCTTTGCGGAAGTTGGTTGACGACGAAAGATTAAATGTTCCATTGCCAGTACCCGTTGTGCTGACGGCAGATGGCGCTGTTCCAGAATCTGCGCCATTGAGGTTAAAGGAGATTGTTGCGCTCCACTGTGCATAGAAAGTGATTGCGCCAGTAGCAGACTTCCAATTCGTTGTACCAAGTGCGTAATTAGTGCCCAAGCCGTTTGCGAGTGTGTTCCAGCCAGTCAATCGATAGCCAGTGCGAGCGAGCGCCGTACCTGAATCGAGGTTGATGGTTGAGATCGAAGAAGTAACAGTCACAGAATCTGCAAGAGTGTTGGCGGCGGATGTGAATCCATTTCCATCGTAGGTGACTACATAATTCCACTGCGCATAGAGACGCGTTGGTCCTTGTGGAAGGTACTCGCCGCCTGCCGGAATGTTTGTTCCAGAACCATTTGCTGCTGTATTCCAGCCACTAAAGGTAAATCCTGGCTTACTTAAAGTGCCTTGGGTTGGCGCTGTTAAAGTCTCACTGACTGTTGATTGCGTAAGGGTTGAAGCAGATGGCGCTCCAGAGACAGCCGTATTGGTATCGAATGTAACAGTGGCAAGAAGGTCGTACGCGATGACAATAAATCCTGATCCACCTGCACCGCCGGCAGCTCCGGCACCAGCGCCGCCACCTCCGCCGCCACGGGTGGCAAGTGCTGCGGTTCCATTGGCGTTATTCAAACCACCGTTTCCAGCTTCGCTTCCACCACCGAGTCCGATGTTGGCTGTCCCCCACACACCTCCGCCACCGCCGGCGCCATAAGTGAGAGTGGTGCCGGTTATTGGATAACTTCTACCTGCAATACCTGCACAGGCATTTGCATTCTGGGATGCGCTTCCCCATCCGCCTCGAGCACCATTTGATCCAGCGCCCCCGCCAAGGCCAACTGTCGCAGATCCTGTTTCGACAGAGCAAAGCACAGGCTTAGGGGACGCTGAATAATGCAGTCCCCCGCCGCCACCGCCTGCGGTGTAAACAGTCTTATCAATTGTCAGAGATGATGCTGCTCCAGCACCACCGGTTACTCCGTTGGCGCCACCACTTCCTCCAGCGCCAATAGTCTTAATAACAACCTGTCCTGAAGAGACTGGAATATTGTCTTGGATATTTGTGCCACCACCGGCTCCACCGGTTCCTGCATTTCCTCCACCACCACCGCCACCACCAACGACCATAAAGTCAATTGAAGTTTGACCTGCAGGCACAGTCCAAGCACACGTATCGGCGCCAGTAAAAGAGTGAATCTGCTGTCCGTTTGCATATGCACTTGTTGGGGCACAGGTTGTAATCCACTCTGCATACAAGGTGGTGCTGGTTTGTGTTGTAAAGGTGTCGTTTAATTTATAACGCGTAGCTAATCCACCAGTTGAGAGAGTGTTCCAACCAACTAAAGTATTTCCTGTTTTTACTAAGGCATTTGGATTGCCTGGCAAGGTAACAACTGAACCCATATCTATATTCATTGTGGTTGGTACTGATCCACCAGAACTCGTATTTGCATTAAAGGTCAGTGTTCCCTGCCAAACAGCATAAAGGGTTTGATTTCCTGTCGCGGTAAAAGTTTCATTGAGACGGTATGTAGTTCCACTTCCATCTGCACGTGTGTTCCATCCATTGAGGGTGTAGTTGGTGCGCAAAAGCGTAGCTGCAGTAGGCAAATTAAATGTATTGCTTGCTGTACCAGTTTTGGTCTCAGAGGCAGGAACTGTGCCAACAGCACTCGTTAAGCCATTACCGTTATATGTAATTGTTGAGTTCCACTGCGCATAGAGCGTGATATCTCCCGTGGCTCTATATGTATTGAGTCCTGCTCGATAGTTAGTACCAGATCCATCGGCGGCCGTATTCCATCCGCCAAATGTGTATCCGGTACGTAATAAACCAGTTCCCGTATCCAGTGAGGTAATCCAAGTAGATCGAACGACGGCGTTAGGCACGGTATTGGTATCGCTGGTATTTCCATTACCGTCATAGGTAATTGTGTATCGCCATAGCGCGTAGAGAATGATATCGCCGGTAGGGATGAGCGTTGAAGAAGCAGCGTATGTGATGCCAGTGCCATCAATCTTTGTATTCCAGCCCGCGAATGCATAACCGTTACGAGTTAGTCCGCTTCCTGAATCAAGAGTTACGGATTGACTTTCTGAACTTTGAATCAACGAAGTTGGTGTTGTTCCTGTTCCGCCGTTAATGTCGAAATTAACGGTTGCCTGAT
>JACCDW010717097.1_pt1 | contig 19125 bp, 14 predicted proteins | sample 7449781 | NCBI WGS metagenome assembly JACCDW01 (sample SAMN15323449, study PRJNA562643) | freshwater metagenome | isolation source: river surface water | place: USA:Blue River Watershed | collected 2017-08-18
AGCAATAGACAAAAAGAAAGATATCTACTACATTCCCGACTTTGATAATGAATTCTCAATTGAAAAACTTCTTAATCTTAAAAAGATTCTTGGTGAAAATAATTTTAATGTTTTAATTTTTTACAATGAATTTAGAAAAAACCCAGAAATAATTGATGATGTTTTTTCAAATTTATCTAAATTTTCCAATTCACAAATAATAAGAGATTACTAATTCTTTAATATATAAAAGAAATTAGTTTTAAGCATGGCATATAGGTCTATTTTAGGTGGATCACCTCTCGGTTTAATTGGTGTTAGAAGTCAGGTTCTTACTGGTCAACCATCAAGTTTCAATGCTGGTAAGAGTAGAAATATAAGTGATGTTAATAAGTATAATAATGAAGTTGGTCTTAAACATCCCGGTACTCTATTTTCCGGTAAAAGGACAATAAGAGCTTGGCCAGATATTAAATCAATACCTGCGGATCCAAAATCAGAAACACCAGCTAGTTGGGACACAACTGGTACAAAATCCGTACAGTACTTTAAACCAGGAGCTAAAGAAGGTGGTGATACCTCCTCTAGAACTACACTTCATAACGACAGTGTTTATGATACAAGTATACTAAACATAATTGAGCAGCTATCAAATACAAAGGCTCAGTTAAAACCAGCTGATTTTGCTTATCTCAAAAATGTCGGTGTTTATCCTAATAATAGATTAATGATTGCGAGAAGATTTGCGGCACCGGTTGGTGATAATATAATGAAGAAAAAGAATTCAAATGAATTATCAGCATTAGCCGTTTTGATTTCTTGGTTACCAGAAAATCAGGACTTTTTAGATATACAGTTTGGTGAAGAATGGGAAGATGCTGAGGCAGACTTCAAAGGTGTTTTGAACTCTTTGGGTGAAGATATAGGTTTAGGAAATTTAGGAGGAATAGCGGGTGCCGCTGGAAATGCTCTACCTTTACCTGGATTCACTGAGATATTTCAGAGACACTTTTTAGCTAAACTAGAATTAATAGAAGATAGTAAGAAGAATCAAATCCCAGCTGGAAATCCAAACTTAATAAAACAAGCTAAAAAGAGAAAGACTATTGCTTATACACAAGCGGGGTCTGGTCTAATGTGTCAAGTGAATATCAAGATGGTGTGTGAATATGAACTGAAATATATTTCGGGTATAGATCCAACTATAGTATGGATGGATTTACTTGGAATGATTACACGTTTTGGTACTTCAAGTAGTGAGACATATGGATTAAGTAAAAAAGCAGCCGCTAAGATGATAAAGTGGGCAAACAACCCTACTCACTTAATTAGTGATGTTGCTAAATCTTTAAGAGATGCAATTAGTGGTATTGTAAAAGAGGTGACTGAGGCTATTGAAAAGGCATACGATGCTGCAATAGAATTAGCGTCAGGGTTAAATGATACAACAGAGCCAAAAGAAGAGCCAAAAATTAGTGAGAAAAAAGAAGCTGAAGATAAAGCACTTAAAGAAAAAAATGAACAAAGTAAAATAATTACCGAAATTGAAAAATTATTCAATAAGATTGGAGAGGGATTGGTATTAAAATATAGAGTAAGACTTTTAGGGATTGTTAACGCCTTATCTGGTCTTCCATCAACTCCATGGCACATCACAATTGGAAACCCACTTAGACCGGTTTTTTGTAGTGGAGATATGTTGACTACTTCGGTAAACTTGAAATTAGGACCACAATTAGCATTCAATGATCTTCCATCATCAATAACTGTTGAGTTTAATTTAACAAATGCTAGACCCTGGGGTCTACAAGAAATCATGGGTAAGTTTAACAGTGGATATTTAAGAACCGTAGATATTCAGAAGACATTCTATGAAACCGCTGCTTATGAGACTGGCAAAGATAAGATAGCAGTTGAAGCTTTGGGTACAATGCCTTTTGATGTTCAAAAAGAAAATATTTCTTCATCTGGAACAAGTGGCACAGCAGGAACATCCGGAACAAGTGGCACAACAACAGGAAATGCTACCAGTCCAACAAATGGAACCTCTGGTGTTGTATCATCATCCGGAACTTCAGGTTTAGTAAGTTCCACAAGTGGAAGCAATGAAAGTCAAAATAGGTCTCAAGGTGGACAGAATGCAAATAAGGGTGAGGCTAATGGAGATGCTAACGGTAAGGATGCTATTATTAATACAAGCTCAAGTGCTGGAAGTGCTGGAACATCTGGTACATCAGGAACATAAATATAGAAAATTTATATGAACATACACTCACTTAATCAAATAGGATATAACAGAACATCTAAAAGATGGAATTTTTTTCCACCTACTCTTTCTTATTATACAGTATCAAAAGAGTCATTCTACCAGTACACTGTTCAGAAAGGTGAAGAAATGAGAATGGATTTAGTTATGTTATCCATGTATGAAGATAATATAGATGCAATAGGACACATGGATGTAATCTTATACATCAATGATATTGATAATCCAATAAACATAGTTGAAGGCATGGTTTTAATTTATCCACCGGATATGAGTCAATTAGATTCTTATAGAGTCACACTTTCCGAAACAAGCAACACCGGTAGAAATGTTAGAAAACAACTTGCTTTCCCTAATAAGAGCAGTAAGAAAGACCCAGCTAGAAAGAAATTCATAGAAAATGACTATTTATTACCTCCAGTTGTTTTAGAAAGTGCTAGAAAACCAGTAAGACTTGAAAATGGAAAAATTATCATAGGTGGTATTTAATTATGGCAGATAAATTAGGTAAATCATATAGAATTGATGATAAAAGGCACGTAAAGGATGGTTCTAAGGTAGAGGTCTGGACTAAAGGAAGGCATAAATACTTAGTACACCAATTAGATCCAAAGGGTATAAAGGCACCTGCAACTAGTACAATTACATATATAAATCGTGAAAAAATAAGTGCGTCTCTAACAGATGATGAGGTTATCAATTTGTGGTTAGAGGAGTGTAAAACTGCTGTAGAATTTAATAGTAAGAACAAAATAAGTAATCCAAATGTTGCTGCTTGGAAAATAATTCAGAATCCATATGAAGAGATACCACCTAAAAAAAGAGTATATGGTGAAACACCTTACTACCTCAATAATGGATGTTCGGTAGAAATAAAATGGATAGGGAGAATCCCAAACCCAGGATTTGAACTTGGAACATTTTCTAATCCCAAATCAGCCGATTACCTCGGAGCTCCAGTAGATCGATATCTGAGTAATCAACCAATAACATCAAGTGTTGATGAGGCAAAAAATGAGAATACTCTTATGCCTGTTTCAACTTGGACGGTAGCTGAGCCTTTTCAAGATGGCATAGACAGCAATTCAAATCCATTTTTTACACAACCAAACCACAAAGATAAACCAAGTGTTTCTTATAAAGAGGTTAAAGTCAACTTACCAGAAGGTGTAAAGGAAGAAGGCGAGTATTTAGTCTGGACCGGTGGTGGATTGCAGTATAACACTAAAGCTCTACCAACAAGTGAAAGAAATGGAAGGTTTGATTTAAGAATATCAAACTTTAATGATTATGATGAGGATTCAAGGATATTAGAGCTTGTAATTGCAAAATTCAAAACACAGGTTGCTGATGTACAAGGAATTAATGATTATAGATTGGGTCTATGTGAACCAAGTACAGAAACTTGTAAGTTGCTTGAATATAAATCACCCTTACAGTCAAAACCAGCAGAACCACAAAGTACTCCAATACAACCAATTAGTGCAACTCCTTCTGTTGTAAAAGTACCATTAAATGTTGATGGACTTGAAGACGGTCAGGAAATAAAAGCTCTATATGGTATTTCATTTGAAGTATGGGTCGGTCAAAGAGAGGAAATTGCGGTTCTTGATGGAGAAGAGCTTGATGATGAATATCTTGAAGGTGCTTTCTCTGGAGAAGAAGAACAGAGAATAGTACTATTAAATGAAGTATTAGATAATCCAACCGGACCTAGTCCCGAAGACTACGGTGGCGATGGTTCTGTAGTTAATACTGGAAGTTCAGTTCCTGGTCCAGGTCCTATAAAAGGAAGTAAATTAACAAATAAATCTGGTAGTCAAATGATAAATTTAGCTGGACATAGATTAACTCTAATACTGAATGACTTGGCAAAACATTTGAATGCCAATGGATTCCCAGGTGCTAAAATTGGTAATAATGGTGTGATGAGAGGTTTACGAGATTCAGCATATCCAAACTCACCTCTTAGAGCCGCTGCTTCATTCCACGGTGCTGGATTAGCAATTGATGTTCTATTTACAATACCTGGTTATAAATGGAGTAGTATTTATGATAATGAGATTTTAGCAAAAGACGCTAGATTAACACAGGTAATTGCAAGTTTCGTCAAGTCACAAGGTGATATAACTTGGGGAGCTCAGTGGGGTAAAGGTAGTAATCCAGGATCTGGTATTGTGAATGGTAGAGGTGTGGATGAATATCACCATTTTGAAATAAAGGCTGACAAAATTGCTCAATATTGGGAGCCAGTTAAGGATGAAATAGCCAAGTTTGGATTCACACCTGGTCAACTGAATCAATGTGGTAGAAATAGTAATCTTCACAAACTAATGTTAAAATTATTAGGAGACACAGCATAAAAAAACCCACTCATTTGAGTGGGTTAGTTTTTTTAAAACCAATTACTTTTTAGGCTCACTTTTCTTACGAGGAGCTTTTGGTTTAGCATCAACTTTCTTCTCAGAAGTTGTCTTAGCTTTTTGTTGTTTAGGTGCGGCTGGTTTAGTATTTTTTTCAACTTTTTCAGTTTTAACCTTAGCCTTGATTTCTTTAGCTGTGACTTTGGTCTCAGCTGCCTTTTTTTCTTCAGCTATCTCAGCTAGTCTAGTCTCAATTGCCTTTGTGGCTTTTTCAACATCGGCTTCAGCTTTAGGAGCTTCAACTTTTACTGGTTCAGCTACAACTGGTGTGGCTTCTACCGATACTGGTGATACTTCCTCAGACTTACCAAACAACTTTTTAAAGAATGATAATAAACTCATAATTTAATTTATTTTTTATTATATATCCAAAAATTCATGTTCCCTCTATAAAAAACCTCCCAAATTTGAGGAAAAGTCAGATTATTAAACATAATCAGTTATTTTATATATAAAATAGAGATGAAGTTTAGATATGATTCAAATACAGAAGAGTTGGTTGTGTCTGATGCCAGTAGAATAGAGTATCATCAGTTAAGTCTGTGGTTAACTAGACATGTTAAAGGCTATAGATTTATGCCTGCCTTTAAAATGGGTGTTTGGAATGGACAGCAGTCATACTTCAAAAACGGTAGAATAAGTTTGGGTCTTTGGAAAGAAGCCATGAAAGGTTGTAAAGAAATAGACGCTAAGTTTATTTTAGAAAACAAAGAAGAATTTCCACTTAATAGAGATGTTACTTTAGAAGGTGTTAGAGAATTTTGCAAGGACTTTTTTAAGACACATAAGGTAAGAAATAAAAATGGAGAATGGATTCAGTTCATGCCATATGACCATCAAATTGACTCGGCTTATAAGATACTTAAAAATAGATATTGTATGGCGGAGGTTGCCACTTCTGGTGGTAAATCATTAATAATATCTATTGTTATTTTTTACACTCTTAAGAATATAAAACCAGATGCTAAGTTTCTAATTATTGTTCCTTCAATTACACTTGTTACCCAGTTCTATGATAACATTATTGAATATAACTTTGGTATAAATAATATACTTGAGATGAGAGACCAAAAGTCTGAGACCATTCTTAATAAGAATCACAAGCCATGTGACGTAAGAATAGAAGAAGTAATGTCAGAGAGACCGAGAAAGTGGTCTGGTACTTTGGATGCTAATGTTTATATCGGAACTTATCAGTCTTTAGAAAAATGGCCTAAAGAATTTTTTAAACAGTTCCACACTGTTTGTACCGATGAAGCTCACGGAGCTAAAGCAAAAACAATAACAACAATATTAGGACACACATTCAAGTCGGCTTATTCTAGATTTGGAGTCTCTGGTACATTTCCAGAGGATAACACCTGTGAAATTTTGACTATACAATCCGTATTGGGACCTAAGATAACAGAAGTATCTGCCAATGAATTGAAAGAAAAAGGAATTATAACACCTATGGATATCAAAGTAGTTGTCATGAACCATGAAGACTTTGAGTTTAATGATAGAATGTATCAAATAAGAAAGGGTGGTTATGGAAAAGAAGCTTTTGAACTTGAAAAAGACTACATACATCAATCGGGAAAGAGACTTGATTTTATCAAAAAGATTGTAGATAAATGTGACTCCAACACATTGTTGTTATTTCACACCATTGAATATGGTCAATCAATATTTAACAAACTTAGTCAAGAGTTACAAGACAAGGAGTTCTTTTATATAGATGGTGAGATTAGTGGAAAGAAGAGAGAAGAGATAAAAAAACAAATGGAAGTCACAGATGGCAAAGTTAAAGTACTTGTAGCTTCCTATGGAACTTTATCCACAGGAGTTTCTATCAATGCTATATTCAATGTTATTTTTGCGGACTCATTCAAATCTGAACAAATTATTATACAGTCAATCGGTAGAGCATTAAGATTACACGATGATAAGAAAAAAGCTATGATTTTTGATTTAGTAGATGTGTTCTCATCTAGAGACATAGGAAATATTCTTTTCAAACACTTTAAGGAAAGAGAAAAATTTTACATAAAAAGACAATATCCTTATAAAATAATTAAAGTTAACATTTAACTTTACGGTAAATAGGCTTCAATAATATATAGGTTATAAAATAATTTTTGAAGCTTAATGGCTAAACTAATCTTTGTTGCTGGTCTTGATAACAGAAATGGTGACTTAACCGCATCACAACAAGCTGATCTTTTGAAAAAGGGATATGGTGATGTTGAAGTTGTATTTTTTAGATATAACGCAACCGATGCAAAGATAATAGAGGCAATAAATGCTAATATAGGCTCGGTGGTTGTTGTATTTAGTGCTGGTTGTAGAAAGTCTCAAGTTGTAGCTAGTCACTTAAAATCAATAAATCAACCACTAACACTTTTACATATTAATGAACCTTACAGTGCTGACTCTGGTATTAAATCAATAATAGATTCTGCTATTAAACTCGGAGTACCAGCTTCAAATGTTTATTCAGGTGGTGTTAATGCTACCGGTGAGAATATTGTAGGCAATACAAAACTTCCAAATAGAGTAGACCATCTTAAGTCACTAACAGCTTTAGGAAAGTACCTAGCGAGCATCGCAACTACTTCAGGCACCAGTGGAACATCAGGTACTAGTGGAACATCAGGTACATCAGCTATTGGATTGACTCCAAGTGTCGCGCCAGTTACTCAAAATGGAACTTCTGGTGAGATAGCACCTGAAGTATTTAAGAGTGCTCTATCGGGTAAAATATTTATTAAGAAGAAGAGTGGCCCAGGTGAAATAACCGGAGTCACGGAACAAGAACTACAAGTCTACTCAGGATTTGAGGCCGCAAATGCTCTCTTTTCAGATATACAATTTACTGAACCAGGTGATTATGTAATAACTGTATCATCTGATAATCCAAATATCGATTCTAAAGAGTATAAAATTAAAATACTTGCCGCGGATAACATAGTCGCTCAAGAGGAATCAAAGGGACAGGAACCAAAAAAGGAAGAACCAGTTTCTGGAACTCGTCCAATTATAGCTCAAATTGATCAAAAGACCATTAAAATAAAGGGAATAGAGATGGACCAAGATCCTACCGGACCCGCCGGTCAAGGTCAGTATACGGATGGTCTTGGATATACCCCTTTTGTCTGGTATAATGGATTTCAAATCAGAGAAGAAGATATAAGAAGTCTGCAATTATATCATGTTGGTATAATACCTAAGATAACTTTGACATTTGCTGATCCGAATGGTATATTTAAGGACAATGGAACTCCTATGAATGATACTGTTATGGAATTGTTTCTAAATTCAGCATCCGAGAACCTGAAGTTTATACATTATGTATTTAAAGTAGAGGAGTTCAATGCTGGAAAAGCTCAACCAGGTCAGACATTTACGGTTAGAGGAACGATGAATATTCCGGATTTGTATGTTATTACTAACCAAGCATATAATGATACTTCATTTAACACATTAAGAACTATTTGTAAAGAACTTGGTCTTGGTTTCAATTCCAACATTGATAATACTAATGATAAAATGTCTTGGAGGAACACTAATAAGAAACCATATGAGTTTATGGAGGAAATTATTGCACACTCCTATATAAATGATGAGTCTTATATGGCTGGTTATATAGACTTCTATTATCATTTCAATTATGTAGATTTAGAGAAAGAGTATATGAGAGATATATCAAAAGATGTCGGTTTAGATACCTCATCTTTGGCACAACAGTCAACTAAAAATGAAGTTGATAGAATAATGCCTTTGGTTTTAAGTAATGATAAGGCACAGTCCTCTAGTTCCAATTACATAGAAAGCTTCAAGACAAAAAATGAATCACTTAAAAGGTCACTTAAGGAGGGATATCTTACAGTAACTAAGGCATATGATAGAGTTAAAAAGCAGTTTTTAGTTTTTAATGTTGACTCTACTCAATCTGATCCAAGTAAAAACAAACTGTTAAGAGGAGCTGAGCAAGATAGTAAATTTTTTGATAAAAATATTAAGACTATTTTTACTGGAAAACTTGATGAAGATAACTCACACAGTAATTACAACTATGCTAAGACACAAAATAGAATTAACTTAAATAACCTTAATAATATTCAGTTAGAAGTGTCACTTCCAAATGCAAATTATAATCTTTATAAATATTTGAAAGTAAAAGTTAATCTGATTAATGACACCACAACGCCTCAGGAAGTATCTATATTGAACAATAGATATAGTGGTGAGTATATAATAGCTGATATTGAGTGGCATTGGAGCAAGGGAAAAATGAGTCAAAAGTTAAGACTGATTAGAAAGGAACTTAGTAAAGATGTTAATGAAGTCAAAGAAGATCCACCAGTTCAAAAACCAAAAGAGGAAAAACAAGTAAATGAAAATCCTCTACCACCGGGTACTACTTTCTCAGCAGCAGTAACAGCACCAAATGCTGTCTATACTGTTGGTCAAAAGTATTTAGTTCAGACTAAAGATAATAAACTATATGAATTAACTGTAAAGGAACTACTAAACAATGGAGTTGATGTAGTTGGTACACTTAAAGAAACTCAAAGAAAAAATATTTAATTAGAATGGCTGGTGATATTAAAAAATTTGTTACTACTTTCAATGAGGAGCTAGAAAAAGAGATTAAGAAGGCTCAAGAGACAAAAGATGAGTATTTAAAAATATACAACGAATGTATATCTTTAACAGCATCAAGGGATGGATTATGGCCAGAAGATCCAAGTGTAAAAACTATTGGTGATCTTTTCAAGTATGTTTTTCCTGATCCAGAAAGTGATGTTATTAATGAACCACATCCTCTACCGGGTAATCCAAAGTATTCACCCTACACAAGAGACTATATTGATGACATTACAGGTAAGTCAAGTGATAATCCAGAGTTAGAGAAAAAATATAAAAGAATTAAAAATAAAAGCTCTCAAAGATTACTAGAGAGATTCAACACACTAAAAAAACCTGGATACACAAATCCAGATTTATATTCACCAGGTCAATATTGGTTTGATATTTTCATGTACGTAACTACAGATAAAAAATTTGGTAAGTTGTTTGAAGAAAAGTCAAACATATTTACATATGAGAATCAATTAAATAATATAGGAACTGTCTCAACTTCAGTGTTTAGTAGAGAGGATATACCACTCGGACCAACTGGTTCTTACTTGACACATAGAGGAATCGCAGCAGATTACTATGAGTTTGAACAGCTTGTTCTTCTCTCGGCCCAAGAGGTTAGAGACATCACTGGAGTTGATATAGATTTAGAGTCATCCTTTGAAAGTAGTTCTTTTTTTGGATTGAAAACTCAATATAAAAGCGGTTTATACACTGAGTTAGTTAAGGATCCAACATTTAATATCGATAGAGGTATTTATTTAGATACTCAACAAATTGCAACATCTTGGAAAAAACCTTTAGGTGAGTTTATTGGTAACTGGGAGAATATTAGTTTATATAAAGCATTTTTAGAAGCAGGAGACAACTATAAACCAGTCACACTTCCATATCAAAAACCAAATCCACCAGCCGATCCTGCACTTGAAGCCAGTTTACCCGAACCCGGAGTATCTAAGGATTCATCTTTTGAAAGTGGTGATATTGTATTTAATGTTGAAAAAACTGATACCTTTGTTACCATAAGTGGTACAACAAGTGGTCTTGAATTTATATTAGTGCCTAATGATGGAACATCTTATATCTTTGAGGATGATGGTCAAACAGATGATTTAGAAGAATTAGATCCTGAATATGAAGAGGTTGGTTTCTCAGGTGAAGAAGAAGATCCTGTCAAATTAGCTGAGGCTATGGTTCTTAAAAATGACTTACAGGGTGACATTCCAGCAGACACACCTCCTTCTAACTTCACGGTAGATGAAACCAACATAAACTATAATGATCCTTCATTCTCTGGTCCAGAGTGGAAATCATTTAATATTGATAATGCTGTTGCCTCTATAAATAAAACAAGTCATAAACCAAGTAAACAGTTCACTGAATCACTTAAAAAGGTTCTTTATTTTATAAAACAAGACCCACAGATAAAAGATTTAAGAGAAGCCGCGTATCTACTTGGAACAGCATATGCTGAGTCTGGATATTCTCTACAGAGATGGGAAGCTGATTATGCTTGTAGTAGTACTGGTGTCAAGTATGGACCTGGTGGTCCTTGTAACTCAGCTTTGAACTATTATAGAAGCACTAAAGGTGGTAAGAGAAACTATTATGATTTAGGAACAGATAGTTACGGATTTCCTTATTTTGGTAGAGGACTTATACAGTTGACCGGTAAGGCTAACTATGAAAAATATGGTAAATTAATCGGAGTAGATTTATTATCAAATGGTGATTTAGCAATGAAACCAGAAAATTCATATAAGATTGCTTCTATTTATATGAGAGGCGGAACCTTTAAACATGTTTTAGCTGGGAATTTAACAAAAGCCAGAAAAAGTGTCAATGGTGGTACAAAAGGTATAGATGAAGTGAACGGTGCTTACAATGACTGGCTTAATGTTCTAAAAGGATCAGTGGCTGCTTAAAATTAATATATAGATTATGGGAATATTCAGCAGCAATGAAAAAGAAGGTTCAAAGATTAGTGGAGCAGTTAATGCTTTGAGTGCTTTACAAACCTCTATACAAGGTGTTAGTAGAACTGAAAATGGTTCTCCAATAGGATTAGTTGGTAGAAATAGACAGAGAGAGATTCCTGGCTTTACACCAAATGAGTTATATGATGGTGGAATTATACCAAAAAAACAAAATAGTTCAGCTGGTTATTCTAATGATAGTTGGTTTGGTGTTCTATTGAGTAACCATCCAGACTACTCAGGAGATCTTATACCAGGTGTTAAAAGTTTATCAACATCTGATAAATTTGATGGCTCTAAAAGCTATCCTAATTTTAAAGATGATTTACCCGATCCAAGTAGACAATACTCAACAAGAGATCACTACTTATTATTTAATGATACATCTACAGATTATTTCAAACACGGTCTTCATGTTATAGATAATTTAACCCCACATAGATCTGAAAAAAATGCAAGAGAAGCTTGGGATGGTTCAGAAGAAGGAACCCCTTTAAGGCTCTCTCAATTCAAGACCACTCCGTATGAGAATACAGATCCTGTTATATTTGGATTTGATTTAGTTATTGATGCTATCAGTTCACCACTTCTTAATGGAGCTGTAGAAGATTTTATTGAACAATTTAATAGAATAAGTGAAGTAGCTGCAAGGAAAATGGTTATTGCTGATTTTAAACAACAATTTGCGAAAATCTTCAAAACAAAAGGAACTATAAAAGGAGATGCTATACCACCCGACAGAAAGACGATGTCTATTCCTACAAGCAACTACGCGAATACTGACTCACAGGCTAATATTTTCAATCCAGGTAAAAAGGCTTACTTATCATACTATCTAAAAAAAGTAGCAGGTTTAGAATTTTTAATTGAGGCAAACCAACCAGCTAAGAAAAAATATTTAGTTGACTATAGAAATGATGTTATAAAATTAACATTCTCAGAAGACATCTCTAGTAGTATGGCAACACTTGCTAAGTTATACAAATTACTATATTGGTCTAAGCCAATGGGTAAAAATATTGTACCTGAAAATTTACTAAGATTCAATTGTGAAATTATTATTTCCGAAGTAAGAAATCTTAACAGAGTTAGAAAGGCGATTGATACCGGTGACTTAGAAGTTGTAAAAGAAAATGTCAGTAGAACAATCTACTCATTGAGAGAGTGTCAACTTTATTTTGATTTACCTGTACATGATGCTGAAGTTGATTTAGGTGGTTTAAAGGAATTTGATAATTATGTAGTCACTATGGATTTCAAATACGCAACCGATAAATTTGAAAGATGGGTACCAGATATTAATGGGTTTGGTCAGTATGTTGGTTATAACAATGGTGCTATTTGGAAAATTGGAAATCCAGGAGGTAGAGATTCTTTTGGTTCAGCTAGTAATAGTGGTACTATTAAAGATGTCTCAGTTCCTAAATTTTATACGGTTGGTACTAATACATTGAAGCACAATGGAGTTTTAGCTCCTATAGCTGTAAAGAGTTACCACTTTAGTCCAAATGTCTCAGATCCTGTAAAGACCGCGGAAGAAGCTAATAAGGATGTTGCGAGAGAAAGTTCCGGTGCTCCGAGTGATAATAGAGGAGATGAACAAGAAGGTCCAAATGAAACAGCTGAAAAGGCTGAAAAAAAGGCTCAAAGAAAAGCTGAAAGGAAAGAATCTTTTGAGAACTTCAAAGAAGCTTCTAAGAAAGCTGGTCAAAAACTTGCAAAAAACTTAGAGAAAGCAGTCCTACAAGAAGCACAGGGTCAGATAACAGTCAGATTCAGATTGTTAAACAATACACTTGACAAAATTAGAAATTCAGCCGGTCTTGGTAGAATGAGGGAACCTACAAATATTTATAAGGTTCCTTATATGTATGAAGGCATATCAAATGGTTTAGGTGGTCAAATATCATCTAACTTTTTCTTTGATGTTCAAAACTCTCTTAGAGATTTTGCCGGTGAATCGGTAGGTTCAGTCCTTGGTGGAAAAATAGGTGGTATGATACAAGGTAATGATTAAAAATATCTTACCAAAACCTAATCTTTTTATATATAATTTATCATGGCAAAAGTAGAAAGTGGTAAAACTTATATAGGTGTTGTTGAAGATATTCAAGATCCAAAGAAACTCGGTAGAGTTAAAATAAGAGTTTTAGATGTTTTTGATAAGACAAAGTTAGAAGATATACCTTGGGCAAATCCTTGGAAAGACTTAGCAGGTAATGAGTTTAATTTACCAGAAGTTGGTAAAGTAGTGACTGTTGTATTTGAAAACGCAAATGTTAATAGCCCAGAGTTTATTTCATCTGACCACTTTAATGTAAATTTAGAAAAAAAACTATCTCAACTGAGCAATGATGATTATGCCACAATGAAGGCACTAATCTTTGATCATAAGACTCAGATATATGTGAATGAAAGTGAGGGTCTAAAATTAGATCATAAATTTAATATGATGAATATTAAAGATAAGAGCATTGATTTAGACCTTAAAGATAACTTTGCAAAGATTAATTTAGGAACAGCAAACTCAACACAAAGGTCTATACTAGGTGATAACTTCTTGAATTGGTTTGATGATTTTGTTCAAATACTAATGGGTTCTAAAGGAGGTCCATTTTTAGGTAACTTAGGAGCTCCAGTTGTGGCAACTCCAGCTTTACTTGGAAGCCTTCAACTTTATCAGCAATTGAAAGACCCTAAGTTTTTGTCAAAAAATGTTTATATAGTTGATAATGAAAATGTGGCAAAGTTAGATAGAATAGCTGAAGGTCAAAAAGGTGATACCTGGCAATCTACAGTAGAAGAGAATACTCTCACTACTAAAGAGCCGGTTACCTACACACCCACACCAGGATCTACATCAACAACTTTCGATCAACCTCCGGTTGATGCTGCAACCGCCTCTGCTATACCTCCAGGATCCACACAGTCGGAAAGTAAACCTCAAAAAATTGAAGAGAATCCTGATATAAAAGTAATTAAAGAGTTACTCAATACAAAAAAGTATGTTCTATATGAAGATGTTGAAAGACTAAATATTGTTGCTATTAGAAATCAGTGTATAAATCCAAGAGATAAATATTCTGACCAGTTTAGTGATAAAATTTATTTAATGTGGAAAAAAGAAGATGGTAATTGGGAATTGAAGCAATATATGTTCTCAACAGTACCAGGATTGGAATTCACAATTACTGATAACTGGCTATTAGAAAAAAATCTCGCTAAGCAAGAGCCTTGGATAAATTCTAGTGGTAAAAAAATGATTATGAAAGAGTATGCAAGAATTGTTGGTCAAGTAAATAATGATCCTATATTCAAGAATGGTCTTCCTATCTTAGTACCTTCACAATACATTGATGTCTATTACATTGATAAGTATAAGGGGGCGAGGGCTATGTTAGTAACTCCGGGAGCAAGTCAACTTGTTTGGAGAGATACAAAAGTTGATGATCCTGATTCATTTATACCAGATAACTTTGAGAATCCAGAAAAGATTGTACCAAGTCCTTTATTAGACAATAGTATAAAAATACACTTAGGGTATCCAAGTGGTCAAACAGTTGGTGCTTGGTCTGAAGGATCTCAGGTTTTCTCAAGTGCTGAAAATCTAAATGAGTTTTTTGATTATTGTGAAAAACATTCACAGAAGTATGGAAATAAATTTACCTACACTTTAGCAACTAAAGCTGACTGGGATGAGGCAATCAAAACAGTAAGTGGTAACAAGACATCCGATCCACTACAAACTACAGCCACACAAAGCGATGCCGCGGCGGCTACTCAATCAGGTACACAATCTCAGTCACCAACACAAAGTGCAACGGAACAGGCAATTTCACAAAATAAATCAGAGATAGTTGACGCCTTTGGTGATGGAAGTCTTATGATTGATGTTGGTGTTCAAGATGTCATTCTAACTGGTAAAATTACAACAGATGATATATCAAGAATAAATGACAAAGCAATAACATTTAGTATTAAGTCTCAGTCAATACCAAATCAATGGGTTATTTTCAACAGTGACTTAAGTTATTCAAATCCTGAAGGCAGTAAAACTGATTTAAGCATAACTGAAGTTAAACCAGACTCAGCTTACTTTGATTTGAGAACAATAATTAATCCTAAAAATTCAATAGGTGATTACAAAGTTGATATAAGGATATATTTCTTTAGAAAAGATGACTTCTCTCAAAGATATATGAGTAAGTCTGTATCATTTAGTCTATCTCAAGGATCTTCTTCAACAAGTCCAGAAAACATTGGTACTACAAATAATAATGGTTCAACTGGTACGGCCTCTAATTCTGGAAATAGTCAAAACTCTAATAGTTCATCTACCGAGTATATAATTGGAGTTATTAATCCAAAAACACCTGAAGGTAAAAAAATATCAGGTAATATTAAATTCACTAAAGAAGGTCCTTACTTGACAGCAATAGGAACGGTGAACAATTTACCAACAATAAATAATGGCGTAGTAAATTGGCAAGATGGCACAAGAACTTTAGGTCCGATTATAGGTGAAAAAAATTCATCAAGTTCTGTAACAAAGGACCAATTAGCAGACTATATGATTAATAGACTAGTAGACATTATTGAAGGTGAATATCAATCTACTATTAACTTAGGTATAATTGACAAAAAGGAATAAATTTCATTTCAGAGAAATAATATATAATTAAAATTTAACTAAAGTTTTATGAACTATCCTCAATATCCAGTTACAATAAATTATGTCCCACAACACATAAGTGGACAACAAAAGGTTAGCATTGCAGGTGTTACTCAATCTATACCTACTTACACAGATGGTTATTATCAGGCTTATATGCAATATGCTAATATTTCAGCTACTGGTTCAACTTACACAACAGCTTTGAATAATCTATTGATAATCGCCACGGCCTCTACAACACTGGATCCAGGAGTTTTACCTTTCAAGACAACTTGGTAAGAAAATACCATACCCTATAAAAAAACCCACCATTGAGTGGGTTTTTATTTGCGATAGATTTAATATATAATCTATGAAATTTATAAAAGAATTTTTATTGTTTGAGTCAAAGGATGAGCCAACTGAAAAAGTGAAAGAAATGGTTGAATTCTTTGATAAAGAATATGGAGTTGATGTTGATGATAAATTCTCTATACATCACTTAAAACTAATCAAAAAGGCATTTAAAATGTTTGACAGAGATTTTATTAAAAATAAAATAGATAAAATCATTTGTAAAGATTTAGGTGGTGTTCACGGAAGATGGCATGATTCTCCAAAGAAAAAACAAATGACACTAAATCCTTCAATATTCAAATTTAAAAGAGAATTTGAAAATGGAACTAATGATATTCCATATGATTTATTTGTAGTTGTTCATGAGATTGGACACTGTATAGATCATCTAGAAAGAGTATCATATTCAAGAGAGTGGAAAGCCATTTCAGGTTGGAAAAAACTTGATAGAAGAGCAGATGTTCCAGATGGTTTTACAAGATATGAGGAAAGGAGAAAAGGAAGAGAAATAGCAGGTCATAAACTATCAAACTGGATTCATAAAGAAGATGCTGATTTTTGTAGAAGGTACACATCTAGAAACCCAAGAGAGGACTTTGCAGATTCTTTTGCCTTTGGAGTTTTTGGAATTTGGAACAAGTTCAAAGGAGATGATGGTGAAAAGAAGAAAGAAATAATTAAAAAGATTCTTAAAAAAGTAGACTAATTTATCTTTCTAAGTCACCAGCTTGTACCGTCTTTTTATTATAAATGAAAATATTTATAGATTTTAGGCCATTTACCCAGTTTTTAGGATCTTGTGATGGTAGTTCTAATAAGTTTTTAATACCCTTTGTTATAGATTCATCAGTTGATGAATTTATTACATGAAATGACAGTGAATTAGTTTGTAAACTTATTTTGTGATTCACATCAAACATTTTGAGTTTTCCATGAATATCTAATATATCCTCAATTAACTCATCTGTATTTTTATATTTCAAATTAATTAAATTCATATACCAATAACCCCCATCCCAACTTGGATAATCATCAATATCTTCTGTTCTATCCATTAACGGTTGAAGACAATCCATTAGTTCATTCCACTCTACATCAATACTGTATGCTGAGAAAAATGAATCTTGTGAACCATCATCTACCACATTAGCATAGTACTCAACATAATCTTCAGTTATAGCATCTATTAATTCATCTAAAGCGGCTTTTGTATTACTTCCGAATACTCCTTCACCGGGAGGTGGTACATTTGCTTTAAGATTATTATCTATGTGTTCTATTAAAGGTTTAAATATCTCATCCCAATCAACAGGGTTAACTAATGGGTGTTTAGTCCAAAGTTCTTTTTTTGTTTCTAATATAAGTTTAGAGAATTTTTTCATCCCTTTATATATTAATATACAGTTCTCAAAAAAGGAGAGTCAACTCCTTGATATCCTAAGTTAAAAAATTTAGGATTATAAAAAACTCCATAAATTGACTCAGCGTGAAATCTATCAGATTTATCTATTAGAGAAAAGTCTATAAGTGAGAAAAATTTAGGACTAAAGAAGAAAAAGTTTCCACTATAAAAACTTTTGTATCCACTAATGTACTTATTTTCATGCAACAAGTTAATACCACTCATATCATATCCTTCATGTATCTTAGATACATGAACATCAAAGTGTTCTATACATCCAACATTAAGACCATCTCTCCACTGGTCCTTTACATAGTCCGGACTTGATACTCCTTTTGTGTGTAAATAAAATCCGATAAAATTATTAGACTCTTTTGATTTTTCAACGGCCTTTTCTAGAGTTGGAAACTCAAAATCGGATTTTTTTGTTTCTAATATTTCAAATTTTTTATTATAGAAATAATCATCTTCATAGACAAAGTTTAAAAAATGATTATAGAAGAACTCTATTCTCTTATTTTTTTCCACATTATTTATGCTATCGGGTGTAGCTAGAGTTATATAAAATTCTGAACACTTTTTGAGTAATCCAGAGTTCTTTATTTTTTCTAATTGTTCTCTGACTATGCTATACCAGTGATTCTCTAATAATATGTGATAAAAAATTTTGATATCACTATTCACAATACTATTTTCTTTTTATGATGATATCATCAATCATTCCATATTTCTTGGCATCCAGTGCAGTCATCCAATAATCTCTATCGCCGTCTTTATGAACTCTATCATAAGACTGACCAGTTCTCTCAGATATTATTTCATAAAGTTCTTTTTTCAAAGAGTTTATTTCTTTAGCTTCGATTTCCATATCTGAAGCTTGTTGCATCCAACCACCATAACCAAGAGGTTGATGAATCATTGTTCTACTTCTTTTCAGTGCCTTTCTTTTACCCTTTGTTCCAGAACAAAGAATTACAGCTCCCATAGAAGCGGCTAATCCTGTATTTATTGTACAAATATCTGGCTTTACAAAATCCATAACATCTAAGAGTCCAAGACCTGAATATACCGATCCACCTGGACTGTCTATGTAGATTTTTATATCTTCCTCACTTTCACTTTCTAAGTATAGAAGTTGTGCCTTTATTATATTGCAAACATCAGCATCTATTTCTGTTGATAGAAAAATTATTCTTTCATCAATTAGTTTTGAAAATACATCTACTGGTAGACCATTATGTTCAAGTATATGTGAAGTAAAATTTTTCTTTTGCATTTTTCTGAAGTAGTCATCTAGAGTGTTGCTACTTACTCTTTCTATCGCGTATTTTCTGAAATTCATTAAAGTGTTATGATTTTAATGTTTTTACTATTATTTTATAGAAAAGTTTAACAAATCAAAATTCAAAAGTGATGTTTAGAAATTAATATATAACTAAAAA
>JACCDW011537046.1_pt1 | contig 19095 bp, 22 predicted proteins | sample 7449781 | NCBI WGS metagenome assembly JACCDW01 (sample SAMN15323449, study PRJNA562643) | freshwater metagenome | isolation source: river surface water | place: USA:Blue River Watershed | collected 2017-08-18
CAAATAGTCTCGGAAGTAAAAGACAGATTAATAAAAGAGGGCCTTTCTTAATAAGAAAGGTTCTTTTTTTTAATATATATTGTAAAATTTATCTATTCTGAATGGCCAAAGTTTCCAAATTTGTAAAATTAGATAAAGATGTTCTTCTTGAGTATATCTATGATGAAGGAAATCTTTTAAGTGAATCCTATCAAATTTTAGTAGATTCTAGAGATAGAAGACAATCATTTATTTCAGGTCAATCATCTGTTACTGGGAATACTTCCGGGAATCAACTATTCAAGGTAGATAACATCACACAGAAATATGGTAAAGTAAATCCGGATTATTATTCATTTTTACAAGTAAAAAACTATGCAGCAGGAACTCCTACAAGATTTGATACTCTTAAATTTCACCTTCCAATAAACTGGACATTTGGTGAGTATTTAGGTTTCTATGTTAGAGTTTATGCTTTTGATACCACAAACTCAAGAGTTTTTGAACTTTCAAATTTTTACTTTGATATGACTGATGTTAGTCAACAATATTTGTTGAACTTCACATCACCACCTCTTTTATTTCAAGAGAAACTATGGGGTAAAAATATTCAATTATCTATACCAGCTCTTAGTGATGTTTCTGGTCAAAAGACAAATAATGTTCCAAGAGAAAATAGTATCAATGCTAACTTAACAAATGGAATAGGTTTTAATACTACATCACCTATATTTGTTGATTTTCACTTTGTAACTAATATTCAGACTATAAACAGTGTTACTACATATTTACTTTCATCAAAAGTAACCACTACTGTTCCACAAACACCAGAATTTGAGAGACTTGGACTTGTAGTTCAACACTCTACCAATGGAGACTTTTTTGAGATATATGGAACTTATAACAACACCCTTGGAGGCTTTGCTCAATTCATTGATGAATCATATAACATTGGTCATAGATATTATGTTCAATATAATATTACAATGTATGAACAGAATATCAGAGGTAAGACTACTACTGTAACTCAAAATGAAAATTTTAATGAGACTGTTGAATACAGACCAATTATTAAATTCTCAACAACAACGGCTATAATAGATGTAGAAATGAGACTTATTGACGCAGTTGACGATTCATATATTATAAGAAGAGCATCTTATGGTATGTTACAAGATGAAGTTTCTAAATATTCATTAAAATTAATGAAGATAAATTTAGTTAATGCTTCTAAACCAAAGATTTATAACATTAAAAGTAATATTGATCCGTCACTTGTTGGATTATCTAATTCTATGGGTAGAATTACTAAAACAGCTACTCAAACAAAATCAGTTTCTGGTTTGTTAGCAAATGGCGGAGCTGGTAATAATGCTATGAATAATAACAATAACGCTGGTTCTGTAACTGTTGAAACTGTAAAAGTTCCTTATCCAGTTTTAGTAGATAGATATAACATTATTGGTAAATCTGAGAATGCGGTAATTAGTAGCACAACTTTCTATGGTTTAGGTAAGTTACAAATTATGATATATCCATTTGATAATATAATCAGATTTGTTTTAGCATCTGGTGATAACACTAAACCTGACTACTTAAATATGACAGGGTATGGAGAAATTAAATTAGTATTCAAAAATGATGCTAATGTTTATGAATTTCCTCTGTATACAGAGTCTGGTGGTATAGACTTAGCAATAGGTCAAATTGCATTCAAAGTTGGTCAAAGTAAATTTTCTAGCATAAAGAAACTCTTTGAAACTGGAGTAAATGTCTTTTACATTACAAGTTTAATTCAGGGAATAACATCTGTAGTTTACACAGGAACTTATAAGATATATGACAATTTACAAAATGTAGCATCACTGAATGCTGAAGCCGGAGCAGCTGCAAATGCTAATCCATCAATCATCAAAGATCCTAATTTACCACAAGAAACAGCTATAGTCACAAGAAGACCAATAAGTCAATCAACTAAACCGGTAGCAAAACCTGGTATGTCAGCTAAGGAAAAAATAATGAATCAAAATAAAGGTCAAGGATTATGAGGTTAAGTAGTCAGGGTAGTCAGTTTATATTTAATTTGCCTTCAGATTTTTTACAACAAGAAATCATAGAGACTTATATGCCTATTTTAGAGAAAAATTGGATTCAATATGAAAATGTAATAGATTATATAAACTCTACAATAAAGTCTGTAAATTTTCCAGGTATTGGAATAGAGATGCCAAAACAGATAAATATGAGAGGAAAAGAAAGACAATTCAAACCTGCTAAGAACGTTCAAGATATCACATCGACTCATGACTTAACAGTAACATTTAGAAGTGTTGATTCTGATTTGAATTACTGGTTGATGTTCGATATACTTACAAAACATTACTTAGATGTGGAAAACTCTTGGGTAAATCCATTTACTATAACTTGTGTCGACATACACAGAGATGCAATATATGTTATAAGATTCTATGAAATAATTCTTAAAGGGCTTTCAGAAAATACATTTAACTACAATCAACAAAAGGTGACTTCAAAAGAATTCACTATGAACTTTCACTTCAATTTCTATGATATTGAGTTCTTACTTAATAGAAGTAAAATTCTTGAGGTTGGAACGTTACCAACAATTATTCAGAAAATCTAAATTATAGATTCAATGAAATCTAATAGATTTTTATAATCTAAATCTTTTGATTTTGGACTATTAAAGTGTGGTTCATTTAACATCTGTAAATAAAGACTATCATTATTGTCTACTTCTTTTATAAACTCTATCAATTGCTTAATATCTGCAAAGTTATATGCATTTATAAAAGCTTTTGTATTCCAGTCTCTTTCAACTACAGGATTACCCCAATAGATAGGTATTGAATTTACCAACTTAGGATGAACTAATTTCTCAGTTGTATATCCAGGTTGATGACTATTTTCAAATGCAATAGTGAATTTATATTGTCTTTGAAACTCTAATTTATCACCAACAAGATATCCTATATTATTTAAAGCTCTTCCACCAGAATCAACTTTCTTATACTTAGAAAGTTCTTGTAGTAAAACATTTCTCAATTGAGCATTAGGATTAGAAAAAATGAAATTGCAAAATTTAGTCTTTTCTTTTTTAATTAAGTCAAAATCAATATTTTTTGAAAAGTCATCTTTGATGCCACTTTCATATAGTGTTATAGCAGAAAGAGGTAATCTAAAATTTCTTTTATCATCTAAATAATCAAATGATATGGCATAATCACATTTGGTAAAATCTGGTCTGACATTCTCACCGGTGTAGAATATCTTTTTACAATTATAATTCAAGTGGTTATGACCAAAAACACTGTATATTAAAAAGTCTGGTTGATTTGAAATTTCAATATCAAATCTCTCTGATAACATTTTATAAAGAACATTGTCACCAGCAGGTGTGTTACTATTTGGATTATATTCAAATCCTCCCCAGAAATCTGAAAAGGCTAATTTAATTTTTTTTCTCATATTACTGATAAAATATTTTTTACTCTATTTATATATGTGTGCTTATCTCTAACAAAACTTATTTGTTCATTAAGCTCACTTAGAGTAATATTACTTCTTCTCTCTAAAGATTTTTCTATCATATTATCAATATTATTATCATAAACAATCATTCCTTGAAATAAATCATTAACATATTCAGAGTTTGTAATACCAAATTCACCATAGCTTATATTCTTGAAGATTCTACAAGGAATGTATCCGTAATCACATTGCCACTTTCCCTGTATGGATGGTGAGATATAAGACCTATTAATATATTCCTTGTTGTTGTTATAATCAGTTTTTATTTGTTGAAAATTTAAACCTCTTCTAGATAACGAACTTTTGAGTAATTCTATCTCATTAGTATTTCCTTGTCCATTATCATTCCATATTGAACCAACCCAATAGACATTTCTATCATCAGAAAAGTTAATTGAATCTATATCACATATTTCATTTGGCAACAAGTCAGTAGCCCAAGGTTGATATAATACGGGTATAGTAAATTCATTATCAGATTGATAATAAATACAATCATCTAACTTTTCAACTTTTCTTGAAAAAACATCTTTAGTAAATACCTGAAGAATTATAGATTTATCTAATACCGTGGAGTACTTACCATTGACATCACAGTTGTGTAAAATATACTTACAATCTTGTCTAACTGGTAATCTACTATCCCATCCACCAGCAGTAAGAATAAGTGAGTTACTAAAATCAAATGAATCAGCATCTTCATTATCTATCCAATATGATTCCCATCCAAGACTCTCAAATGCTCTTTGATATGCATAGTGTATATAACTATGAGTAGAATTACTACTTTTACAACCAAACGCTACAAATTTTTTATTCATGATATAATATTTTTTTTATACAAAAAAACAAAGTGCATTACCCATTTTTTGTACATTATAATTTGAGTTTATGTTTTCTTTTACATAAGAAATGACTTCTTCTTCTGTTAGTCCTTCAAACATCCAGGTACCAAAACAATGTAAATCATCTATTACTATGGTGTGGTCTTTTATATTATGTTTTGAAACAACAGATAGTTCATCAATTACTGGGCAAATTTTAGATTGAAATTTCTCTGATAATTGAAGATGATGATTTGAGAATTCAAAGTCTGCAGCACCGGTTGGCATTACGTGTGCGTCAAGATAAATTAAACACTTTTCATTGATATCTTTTAGTATTTTTTCTAAAGCTACTACTGAGCTATCATTTAGTATTTCTACATCATAATCCTTGTATTTTTCTTTAGCATTATTTACCATTGTTGAATCAATATCACAACTATAAACTTTTCCATATCCAGAATTTAGAGCATTTAATATTCCATCTCCTGTCCAAGTTCCTGTCTCAATTAAGATATTTAAATCACCTTTAAGTCTTGTAAAAATTGAAGAGTCTGCCATTTTTTATTTATTTTTTTTATATTCTAATCCAATTAGATGGTATTAGATCATTTGTGTTTATATTACCGTCTGTAAACCACTGTTTAGGTGCGATTACTATTTTATCTTTATTAGTATTTAACCAGGCTGACCACCAAGCAAAAGAACTATTAGGAATAATAAAATGTTTACAATTTGACATAAGTTGTAAATAGTAACTAAATCTGTCACCTTTATAAGAATGGTCAACTAAAGTCATATTCTCAAACTTTATATTTTCTCTACACCATTCTACATCATCTGAAAATACGAAGTAATGTGGATTTTCAACCTTTGATTCAATTATAGATTTAGCTTCATTAATATACTCTGTTCCCATAACACCATGAAAACTTGTATTTAAGTAGTCTGTTCTTCTTACATTTATTAGAACTGAGTTTGTTGATTTAATCTTATCAAGCATTTCTCTGATGTTCTCATTAGAGTCTTCAACTTTATCTCTAAATTGAAAATCATTTCTGATTTGATTTTCAAATTCTTGAAAGTATAAAGGTGTTTGCCAATATCCATCAATCAGTATAGACATTCCATCTTTTAATAAATTACCAACTTGTGATATAAAATTTTGAGAATAGTGAAAGTGAGGTTCCGATGCTATCATTATTCTATTATTAAAGTTAATATCAAAATCAGAATTTATATTGAATATATCTAAATCATAATCTCTATACACAAAATTAGTACCCATATTTTTATTATTAAGAAATGATAAATCTATTTTAAGTGGAACATTATACTTCAATGATAAATTTCTACCCAAGGCGTATTGGAACATTTGATTACCCATACCACCCATTAATTTAACTATTATCATTTTATCAATTTATTTTTTTCAAATTCAACCATTTGTTTTATAGTTTCCTCTAAGTTTATTGTTATATTCCAATTAGGATAGTGTTTTCTAAATTTTGTCAAATCTGAAATATACCAAATGTGATCACCAATTCTATTTTGTTCAGAGATAGTATAATTAGACCAATTAGTTCCAGCTATTCTATTGATAGTATCAATCGCCTCTAAAATTGAAGTGGAATTTTCTCTACCACCACCAGCATTATAAACCTCTCCTTGTTTAGGATTTTGATGAAATTCCCAAAACATATTTACTAAGTCCCAAGAGTGAATATTATCTCTTACTTGTTTTCCTTTATAACCAAAGATTGTATAAGGCTTATCATTTACAATACACTTAACTAAATAAGAAAGGAATCCGTGTAATTCAGCACCTGCGTGATTTGGTCCCGTTAAACAACCACCTCTAAATATACCAACATTCATTCCAAAGTATTTACCATACTCTTGACACATAATATCCGCAGCAACTTTAGAAGCGCCAAATACTGAGTGTTTAGTATTATCAATAGACATTTGTTCATTAATACTACCATCCATTCCTAAATACCAGAACTTTGTTAAATATTCATAAGTGTCTGAATTTAACTCCCATCTAGTATCAGTTTCAACTAAGTCTAAATAGTTTGGGGTATCACCATAAACTTTATTAGTAGAAGTAAAAATGAATGTTGCCTTAGGGCAATTTAATCTTGTTACCTCTAACAAGTTCATTGTTCCTAAAGCGTTTACACCAAAGTCCGTAAGAGGTTCTTTAGCAGCCCAGTCATGTGAAGGTTGTGCAGCTGTGTGGATTACAATATCAATATCAGATGAATATTTACTAAATATGTCATTTAGTTTGTCATAGTCTCTAATATCACAATTATAATGTTCATACTCATTTATCTTTGATTTAAGAGAGTCTAATGAATCTTTTGTAGAAGAACCTTCACCAAAGAAGTAAGCTCTCATATCATTGTCTATACCAATAATTTTATATCCTTTTTCACTAAAGAAATTACATGCCTGTGATCCTATTAGACCAGCTGAACCAGTAATAATTGCTATCTTTTTCATTAGTTATTTATAGTTATTTTTTTTAATATTGTTTATATTATAAAAGTTCTAATAAGTGTTTTATGATTTAAATACCCTAAAATCATAACGCTAGCAAGTATGAAATTTCATTATTGATTACTATTTGAAAATCAAAGTTTAATTTGTTAATATCATCAATTATGGTTTCTATTTCAGGCCAATCAATTTGATTATGATTAGAAAGAATAGGATTTCCGGAATTTTTCCAATTTTCCCAAGTCTCATTCTGTAAGAAAGAGATGTCATCAATTATTATTAGAGGTTTCTTCTTAAGTTTTTTCATAAATAACAATTCACCTATCAACGGACACTCACCGAATTCGGAACTTTTACCTGTACCTACACCGGAAAAATGAGCATCAAGCCAAAAAATAATTCTCTTTTCTTGATTATTTTCTATAATTTTTGGAATTTCTATAGATGAGTCACCATGTATTATTGATATTTTTTCTTGATTTAAACTTTTATGATTTTCTAAGTATATATCCACAAGTTTTTTCTCAATTTCAATAGAGTAAACTTGTGATATATCTTCAAACATATTATTTACACACATATCATTTAATGTGTCACCCATATAAAGACCAGTTTCAATAAAAATATCATAGTCTGACATGTTTATTTTATTTTCGGTTATGATTCTTCTAAGTTTAGACATATTAATTATTTTTATTTTTTATTTAGATATACAAAAAATTTACTTTTGTGAAAATAATATTTCATTTTTAAGTATTTTTACTATTTTTTTTGATGAGAGTCCATCACCATAAGGTGATTCAAATTTCACATTATAATTAATTATGTGTTTATGAAACTCTTCAAATAGAGACTCTGGTCCGTCAACTAAAAAACTTGTAAAATCCAGAGATTCTGGTCTTTCTGTAGTTTTTCTACAGACTAAGACTTTTTTGTTAAAAAAAGAACACTCTTCTTGTATACCACCACTATCTGATATTACAATTTTACTTTTAACTAATATCTTTAAAAGTTCATCATGTTTTAGTGGTTCAACTATTTTTACATTTTTTAATAGGTGTTTATACTTTTGTACTTCCGGATTTGGATGAAGTGGTAAAATAAATTCAAGATGTTTATTTATTGTGGCTAATTTATTTATTTCCGTAAACCAATTAGAAATTATTGAGTGATTTTCTCTTCTATGAAGAGTTACCAAAACTTTATTAGTATATTCACAGTGTTTTTTATATTCAACAAGATTATCAAGAACAGTATTACCAACAACGAAAGACTTACCATTTACATTTTCATTTTTTAAGTTTTCATAATTATTCTGTGTTGGGCAAAAATTTATATCAGATATTCTTGATATTAATTGTCTATTCATTTCCTCTGGATATGGATTGTCAAAATCAAAAGTTCTCAATCCTGCTTCCAAATGAATTATCTTAATCTTTCTATGAAATGCTGCTATTGCCAGTCCTAATGCAGTTGATGTGTCACCTTGGATAATAATGTAATCAATGTCATCAAAATATTCATCTTTCAATGACAGACAATTTTTTATAATAGAGTCAAGTCTATTATTACTCATTTCTACCATTTCAATGCTAAAATCTGAATTTATAGGAGCAATATCTTTGTGTTGACCTGTAAATAAAATTTTGTATTTTATTTTTTGACTGTCAAACTCACTTATCAATGGTTTTATCTTTATGTATTCTGGTCTTGTTCCATATACTACTAAAATCATGAAAGATTATTTATTTTTATAAAAGTCTTTATATCTTTTTTTAGAATTAGATCTTTCAATTCTACTATCAATGTATTCTTGACTTTCTTCCATCCAAGGTAATTTTATATACTGTGTTGATTTCCAAACTTCACTATCAACATTAGTTTTTATGTAGTAATATGATGCTATAGACATTCTCGGTTTCTCTCCTTTATATGGATATGGATGTCCATGATAATTATCTCTGGTATCAAATAATACCCAACTGTTAAATTTGTTGTTTATTCTATGCACACACTGTTCATCTTCACTCCAAAACTCTAAATCACCAGAGCAATTTTCTGTATTTTCATCCGTGATGTATCCAATTAGGTTTATACATCTTAACATTTGCTTATCACTGTTGTAAGACTCTGGTAAAACATTAAAATCCTTATGAATTGATAAATATCCAGATGGATTTGTTTTGTGTAAACCACCACCCCATCTTTTCTCATCAACATATAAATTTTCTATAGATGTCACTTTAGAAACAAATTCAATAAACTCATCAGAATGAATGTAGTCAAATAATCTTGATAGTTTTTCAGGCATTCTATTAGTGTCATTCATTGCATACTTTTCATACTCAAAATACTTGTTTGAATACTTTATGAATTCGGTATTTTCTATTGCTAAGAACTCAGTCTCACACTCTTTTATAAAAGAGTCATCAAAAAGCTTATCTATAACAATATAGTTGGGTTTGTTTTTACTATACTCACCACTTAGAATATCTATATTTAAATCTTTGTTTATCATTTTGTTTTTTATAATTTAATTCTACATAAGTTTCCTTTTGCAAAAATATTACAGTCCATATTTACTTTTTCCATATTAAAATTTTTAATATTATTTTTTTTAATATAGTCATGTAATGATTTTTCAAAATTTATTTGATTTGAATTTAACTGAATCCAATCAGTAGTGTTTACCCAATCTTCTATGTATTTGTATCTCATGGCAAAACATCCCGTAAAGTATTGATGTTCGCCTAAGCCTGGTCCATCCATTTCTAATCCATAAAAATCATAACCACTATTATTTTTAATTGTATCAAAAAAATAAGAGTCTATAAAATGGTATCTACCAGTTGTTTGAATAATTAAATCTTCACTTTCAAATTTATTGACTTCAAAAAATCTTTTCAGTGATAAACCATGATTAGTTCCTTGATTGGTATATTTAGGATCATGAGTTTTTGTATAAAATACTGGATAATAACTCTCTATAAAAGAATCTTGTTTTTTTACTGTTTCAATAAATATTACTTTATAATCTGAAAGATTATTCTTCATCCATTTAATAGTCTTGAGATACTCTTCAGTTCTCATATCTTTCATAAGTTCAATCTCAGCACTTGTAGCTATTACTATCATATCAAATAAATTTTTTATTATCATAGGGTGACCAAACATCAACTTTACTATAATCAAAGTTTTTCAATTGATAGTTTATCCATTCACCCATGTATGGTCTAGTGTTATCTTGTATACCTGCGTATGCATCAACACCAGAGCCAATTACAATATATACAGCATTTTTGTACTTTTTAAGTCTGTGTAATAATGCTTGTTGAGCGTGTCCAATACCTATCAAAAAAATATCACTTGAACTATTTCTAAGACTTTCTGCAATTTCTAATTCTACACTATCTATATTGTCACATAAATACTTTTGTGGAACCTTTATATAATCTGTAAATCCATCAAACTCTAAGTAACTTAAATATTCTTCTTTCTCACACAATGACTTTATTAAATCTAACTTGTTGTCAGCTCCTATAATTCCTATCTTACCATTAAAAGTTCTTGTAAACCATTTGTCTGAAACCAAAGAATAAACGTAATCTACCGGAAAATCAAAGTCTCTATTAAAGTAGCTCCTGAACCATTCTACATGTCTATTAAGTAACTGACACATAAGATAGTCACATTTCAAAACTCCTTCTTGAAAAGGTCTTAGGTCTCTTTTTGTAGTATTAGAGTCTCTTTTTCCAGATTGTACTGAACCAATTTGATTATTAGTCAGCCAATAGTATTCGCCGTCACTAAATTTATAAAATGTTTTAGACTCTTTATTATTTACTAAGTCAAGTATGAAATTTTTAAACTCTTCATATTTAGAATTTTGACTCCAGACAGACTGATAGAATTGTATATTTATGTCTTCATTATAGTTTTTTGGCTTGTTAATTAAAAATTCCATTTCTTTTTATTTTTTTCTTATTATTGATGTTATATGTGGTTCACCAACAGGAAACTCACCAAGATCCAGTATTTCTACAGAATCTATTTGTTCAAGTAATAGATTAAAGTCTGTCTGGTTGATAAAATATTTGTTGTCATCACTTAATCTACCATTCTTCAAATCTTTAACTAATTTTAATGTATTATTCTCATCTGTACATCCATGTGAAAACCTATATTTAGGTAAAGATGTGTGTAAATCTTCAAGAATAAAAATTCCACCACTTTTAAGATTTTCTAAAAAAAGAACTTTAAGCGTGATTTGTTGCTGATACATAGTATGACCACCATCATCAATTATAATATCAAGATTTTTTGGTAAGCCTCTAAGATGTCCTTCATTTTCTTGATTTGCTACAAAAGTTTTAATTCTATCATTTTCAAGATGTTTATAATCTTGAATATCAACTCCGTAAATTATAGATTCTGTGAAGTAGTCGTACCACATCTTTATTGAATTACCATCCAATATTCCAACTTCCAATAGTGACAATTCTTTATCTCTTAGACTTTTTAGATTAGTATCATAAAAGTCGGTAAACTTGTGAAATGTAGATTTATCAGTACCATATTTATTTCCTATTTCTGTTAATGTGAGATTCATTTTATTTTTTATTTTTTATTATCTGAATTAAATTTTCAGTTGTTTTTTCTATTGATAAATTTTCTAATATAAATTCTCTTGGAGAATATTTGTTATTTATAAAAATTTCATACACTGTGTCAAATTCTTCAATTGAATAAAATTTTACCCCACATCTATTATCAAAGTATGGAACTGATGTGGCATCACACTTACTTGAATCTCCTCTATCAGTCCAATATTCAACATCCCATACAATTAAAGGTAAATCACAACTCATCATTTCTTGAACTGCTATTCCTTGACTTTCTGTTCCATCTATAACAATCCCAAATTTACTTTTTGATATTGCATCTATAAATGAATCCTCATCATACTGACCGTATTGAATTAAAATAAAACTTTTATTTTTTCTGTTAATAATTTCAATTACTTGTTTCAATTCATTTGAGTTTCTTCTTTTGAAATAAATTAAAAAGTCATATATCTTTTCTGATACTGACTTGTTGAATTTTTGAGTATCTATACCAACAGGCCAAATTTCTATTTTTTCATTTGGTACCCAATTTGAATATAAATCTTTTACCCAAGGAGATGGTACTATAAGTTTTTTATACTCATTGTAATTCATCATAACAGAATCATCTACTGGTAGAGTGACAACATTCGGACCAAGAAAGCAATTAGATAAATCTCCTTTTAGTCTATAGGAATGTTGTAGAATTATATTAACATCACCATCAGAATTTACAGAGTATTTTGTATTACTCTTTTCAAATCCCCTTATCAAGTTTTTTACAACTTTTCCTGGTCCATTTTCATAACTATTGAAATATAATCCTACTGTCATGTCTCCTTATTTTTTTATATAGAATGCATCACCCCATTCAGCATCAGTCATTTCTATTTCAACTCTGGTGAAACCATATATAGATAGATAATCATCTAATTCACTCAATTTAGTGCAGTTTTTATATACCTCACCAGTATTTACCTCAGTATAAATATATTTCATTTTAGAAATATTATCACCAAATCCTTTTATAACTGGTAATTCATAACCCTGTAAATCTAAATTTACAAAGTCATAATTAGTATAATCTAAATTATTTTCAGAAAATAGAGTATTCATAGTTTTTGAATTTAATTGCATACTACTTTCCATAACAATATGTGGATGATGATCTTGATGTGTTCCAAAATCTAAAACAGAAGAAGATTGATAATTACCATTGTAATGATTTTTAGCAATGTTGAATTTCATAGGATTATCATCAGTATCCGATAAAAGTGCACAAAATGCTTTGTGATTAGTATTTGATATTCTTTGCTTTAATCCATCAAATAACTGAGGATTTGCTTCTACCCATACTACATTATCAATATCTTGTTTCAGATAGTCTTCTAATTCTTCAGCAAGATGAGCTCCTAAATGTATGATTCCTTTTGGTTGACCATATCTTTTCGCTAAGTATTCAAATTTAATTAACATATTAAAGTATTTTTTTTAAGTCGTGATATTTTGTATTAAAATTGCTATCAGTGTGCATTCTATGAAAAAGTAAAAACTCAGGGACATTTTTGAATGTCTTACCTATTCTCATAAGTCTTAACCAGAAATCAAAATCTTCTATACCATCAATATCTTCTCTCCAACCATTTATTTCTAAGGCAACTGACTTTTTTAGTATAGTTGATGTATTTGCTACATTGTTTATTCCTCTTTCTAAAGATCTATATTTTATAAATTGGTCTTCTACTTCAAGAGTTAGATTCTTTGTTAATAAACCATTGTGATTTATATAACTAAGAAATGTTCCAACTACATCAAACTCTTGGATGAATGTAATTTGTTTTTCAAGCTTATTAGGATGCCAAACATCATCATCATCTTGAAGAGCAATAATATCAAATTTAGCTTCTTTTAAAAGCTTGTTAAGAGTTTTAGCTTTTCCTTTATCATCACCATAGTCAAAAATTCTTACTTTATTTTGTATAGTGTATAATATCTCAGGATCATTAATACCTTCAAATAAAACACTATTAACTATTTGTTTTGAGTTATCTGTAGTACCATTAAAACCAATAAGAATTTCAAAATCTTGAAATGTTTGATTCAAAACTGAAGTAAGTGATTGCTTTATGTATTTTTCACCGTTGTATATTGGTAAAAGAACTGAAATCATACTTTAGAAATTACATTTTTACAATAAACATCCCCAAATTCAAATTTGAAATCATTTATAGATTGTAAATAACTAACAATCTCTTCTTTAGGAATCCAATTTTCAAATTTAAAATGTTCATCATTTCTATAACCATAATTATATAAACACTCATTATTCAATTCTTCTAAGTATTCAATACATTTTACGGTTTCTTTACAAAGTTCTGGATTAAATTCAATAGATATGAATTCAATTGGTTGAGTAAGACCTTTTAAAACATTTAGCTCATAACCCTCAACATCAATTTTTATGAACTTTGGTCTACCATATTTTTCTACTAGGTTATCTAAAGTATCTGTTTGAATTTGTCTTTGGTTGTTCCAATTATAATCTTGGAATCTTTCTTTCTTAGATTCCGCAATAAACTCTTGACTCATACTTGAGATGGAGTGATAACTTGCTATGTAGATAGTTGAAAATCCCTTCTTTGAGTCTACACCGATATTTTCACAAATGAAGTTATTATTGTTGTGAAACCTATTTCTTGAGTAATTATAACATTCAAATTGTGGTTCAAAGGCAACAACTTTTGCTCCTAATCTCAGAAAGTTTTCACTTTTATCTCCTATGTTGGAACCAACATCAAATACTAAATCATTTTTTTCTATTATGTGTTCAAAAATATTAATCATTTCTAATTTCATCATGTTTTTTTATTAAGGCTACAAGTTTTTGTTCAAATCTATTATCTCCTGAATTTTCATAGTAACAGTAACTTGGACTTAATATTATTTCAGGTTTGTTATAAACAAAGTATTTATTTAAATGTGTTTCATCATGCCAAACTGCGATAATTCCATTATTAAAGTCTGTTTCTATATTAGATGATAGAACTTTAGCCATAGTTAAAAATCTATCAGATTTACCACCATTGAAACCACCTGCGAAATACCTTTCTATACTTTCAGGATTTATGTAGGCCAATGAATTCTGGTTACTTTCAATTGTACCAGAGAGACCTGATTTGCTCACTCCATAGTATCCGTGATGTAGTGTTCCTACTAAATCACCTAATACTTCATCTCCTATCTCATTAACAAATAACATATCTACATCACAGTAAAATAGATAGTCCATCTCAGATAAACTATCAGAATTTTCTGAAAATATTTTGTATCTACCAAGCGTCATCCAAGGCCATTCTTTATGTTCTACTGGTATTGTGATAATACTTCTACTACTCTCAATATTCACATCCTTGTTAGTAAATACAAAGTATGTAACATCATGATTTCTCAAGAAGTTATTATCAGCACTTTCAATTAGATTTTCTAAAAATCTTAAATATTTGTTAGTACAAATTATTAGAAGTCCTATTTTTTTCATAATTAATAATTTTTTTTACAGCTTTGACAGATTTTATATTTGTTACCGTAGGGTGATACAATAGTAGATACTTGCCCACCACACCTACAAAGTTCAATAATTTTCTTTGTATTATAATTCTGTTTCTGTATATTGTTTACTTGTTGTTTTTCTACTTTAGTTATTTGATTATCATGTCTTCTATAATAACAGAGTATATCATCAAGAATAAAGATTTTGTAATCTTTACATATTTTTTTCCATAGATTATAATCCTCTTCTGGAATATCATCAGGATTATATCTTACTTTTGAAATCAGTTTTTTACCATAACAAACTACTGGATGAACAATTATATTTTCTTTCTCTAAATGATTTTGAATATCATCTTGAAAAGCGCTGAAATTAAATATTTCCGAGAATTCATCATCTCTGATATATTGCATATTTGATGAAACTAAATCATAACCTTCTTTAATTTTTTCAATTTGTTTTTGAAATCTTTCTGGATGATAGTAGTCATCTAAATTAGTGTTGAATACCGCAGAGAATTTATCTTTTTTACATTCATCTAAAAGAAAGTTTATGGCATGAGCGTGGTTTGGTTGCTCAACTTTGAAATACTTATATCTTTCACCTAAGTGTGATAAGTAGATTGAAAAATTTATGTTGTCTTTTCCATAATTTAACTCATAAACATAGAAATCATTATAGGTTTGATTAAGTATAGAATTTATACACTTCTCAATCCACTCAGTTTTATATAGTTTTGTTATGTTACTATGGTAGAATATTACACAGGTTTTCAATTTAATATTTTTATTTGTGGTCTGGACTAAACAGATATTCTTTTGTATTTATCATTGTAGGGTAAATTCCTACATTGTTTAATATTAATCCAATGTAGACATCCTCATAAATATGATCAGAGTAGTTGAAGTTAGGTAAAGCCTTTTCCAATGCTCTTCTGGAAAGTACATATCCAAAACCACCCATACACCAAGGAACAAATTTACCTAAGTACGGAACTCTATCCCAGAAATTACCACATCTTCCCATATGCCACTGTCTATTCCCATCTTGATAATGGACATATCCAAGATAATCACCAGTGATATTGTCAAATCTTTTTATGACCTTCATATCATCATCTAATTTACAAAAGTGTGTATATTTATTGAATCTCTCATCACCTATTAAGAAATGAAATGTCTTCATAACTTTTTCCGGTAGACCTACATAAAGGTCATTACAGTTTAGTTTTAGAATTCTTTTTTCTTCATCATACTCATCTTTAACAAATCCACCTTGAACAACAATAAAATCATCCTTCATCATTTCTGATATTTTATCATAGCAGTTATTAATGTTTTTCTGATGAGTTATAAAAATATAAAGTGTCATAAAATATTTATTTTTTTAAATCGCTATTTATCATTAGTTTTACTAATTCATTAAATCTAAGTTTTGGTTCCCATCCTAATTTATTTTTTGCTTTTGAGTAGTCACCTAAAAGAACATTGACTTCAGCTGGTCTGTAATACTTTTTATCAATCTCCACTACAGTAATTCCATTTACAATTCCTTTTTCATTTTCACCGCTTCCAATCCAATTTATTTCCCAGCCACACTCTTTACAACATATGTCTACAAACTCTTTTATAGAATGTGTCTCATTAGTGGCTAAGACATAATCATCTGGCTCATCTTGTTGTAACATCAACCACATGCCTTCAATATAATCTTTAGCATAACCCCAATCTCTTTTAGAATAAAGATTACCTAACTTCAGAGTTGAAAAATCTCTGCCAGTATCAATTGATTTTTTTATATTAGATAGAGCTAAGGTAATTTTTCTTGTTACAAATGTTTCACCTCTTCTTTCACCTTCATGATTAAATAAGATACCATTACAAACAAACATACCATAAGACTCTCTATAATTTCTTGATATCCAAAGTGCGTAGAGTTTTGCAACACCGTATGGACTTCTTGGATGCATTTTTGATTCTTCATTGTATCCATTTTCTGGCATATTATAACCCATACCACCATATAACTCGGATGTAGATGCTTGATATACTTTAGCTGATGGACAGTGGTTTTTTACAGCTTCTAAAATAGCCAGAGTTCCTAATCCATCACATTGTGCTGTATAGTATGGAATTTCAAAAGAAACCTTTACGTGTGACTGAGCAGCAAGATTATAAACCTCATCTGGTTGAATTTGTGATATTAAATTAGAAATTACAAGTGGGTCTGTTACATCACCATAGTGTAACTTTAACTTATCAAATATGTGGTCAATTCTATCTGTATTAAATGTAGAAGTTCTTCTAATTATACCGTGAACATCATATCCTTTTTCTAAAAGAAACTCAGCTAAATGTGAACCATCCATACCAGTGATTCCTGTAATAAGTGCTTTTTTAACTGACATAATCTTTATATGTTTTTTCTATACCTTCTCTAAGAGAGGTTTTGTATTTCCATCCTAAATTACTCAATTTAGAAACATCTAAGAGTTTTCTTGGAGTACCATCAGGCATCTCTGTATTAAAATAAATATCACCTTTGTAATCAATAACCTCTTTAATAGTTAGAGCAAGGTCTTTGATAGTTATATCTAATCCAGTACCAACATTTATTATTTCACTACTATTGTAGTTATTCATTAGAAATATACAAGCATCAGCCAAATCATCAACATAAAGAAACTCTCTCATAGGCGTACCAGTACCCCAAATTTCAACTTTATCCTTGTTTTCTAATTTAGCTTCATGAAACTTTCTTATCATAGCAGGTAAAACGTGTGAATTATTCAAATCATAATTGTCATTTGGTCCATATAAATTGGTAGGCATTAGACAAATGTAATTTCTACCATACTGTTGATTATAACTTTGACACATTTTAATACCAGAAATCTTAGCAATTGCATAAGAGTCATTAGTTGGTTCTAAATGACCACTAAGTAGATATTCTTCTTTTATTGGTTGTTCTGATAATTTAGGATATATACAAGAAGATCCTAAAAATAAAAGTTTTTTTACACCGGAATTATTTGATGAGTTGATTATATTACTCTGTATCATCAAGTTTTGATAGATAAAATCTGCCTTAAAATCACTATTTGCTTTTATACCACCAACTTTAGCAGCACACAAAAAAACATAATCTGGTTTTTCAAAGTGAAAAAATTGAGATACTTGAAATTGATTAGTCAAATCTAATTCTTTTCTACTTTTAAGAATGAGATTGTTATAACCTAACTCTTTTAGTCTTCTAACAACAGCGGAACCAACCATACCACTATGACCTGCCACAAAAATCTTACTATTAAGTTCCATTTGTTTTATATTAGATATTACTTTATTTGTTTAAAACAAAAAGAGAGAGTTTTTGACTCTCTCTTTTTCACTTTTATTCAGTGTCTTTTTTCTTAGACGCTCTTTTCTTTTTCTGAGGTTCTATTCCAGTAATAGTTACTGTCATTTTTTCCTCTTCAGAATTATAGTCTAAGGACAACTTTGAACCTTTAGAAGGATTTTGTTGAATTATTTCTTCTGTAAGAACATCCTCAACATACTTCTGAATTGCTCTTTTCAAAGGTCTAGCTCCATACTCTGGGTCAAAACCTTGACTTGCAATATAGTCAGTAGCTACTTCAGAAATTTCTAATTCAAATTCCATTTTGTTAACTCGGTCTACAAGTTTTTCCAACTCGATTCCAATAATCTTGTTGATATCTTCTTTACTCAAAGAGTTGAACATAACAACATCATCAATACGGTTTAAGAATTCAGGTGCGAATTTCTTTTTAAGTTCTTTTTCAATAACTGAATTAGACTCTTCTGATGCTCTACTTTCTTTATTTTTGGTAGAGAAACCAACACCAGTACCAAACTCTTTCAACTGTCTTGAACCTGTGTTAGAAGTCATAATAACAATTGTGTTTTTGAAGTTAACTTTTCTACCAAGTGAGTCAGTCAATTGACCATCATCAAGAACTTGTAGAAGTAAGTTAAATACCTCTGGATGAGCTTTTTCAATTTCATCAAGTAATACAACTGAGTATGGTTTTCTTCTTACTTTCTCAGTCAACTGACCA
>JACCDW011735420.1_pt1 | contig 19095 bp, 7 predicted proteins | sample 7449781 | NCBI WGS metagenome assembly JACCDW01 (sample SAMN15323449, study PRJNA562643) | freshwater metagenome | isolation source: river surface water | place: USA:Blue River Watershed | collected 2017-08-18
CTCTTAACAAGACAAACCTCGCGGCTGTTGGTGTTGTTTCATAAGCCACGGCAGCGTTGACACCTGGACTATGTGTAAATGCCCCTCTAAATGAGAGATAATACGTTTGCCCTATTGTCAAGCAATTTAATGTTTGTTGGAAAGCTTCACCATAAGGCGCCCAGCTTCCTAAACTTCCGCCACCACCTTTACTCATTCCATAAATGAAGAAGGTATTAGCGGTAGCGGCAGGGAATAAGGTCCTAGAAGAGGTGGCTTGTCCATAACTTATCTGCCAATTTCCTTGATTAATATCTACTGAGCCTCCATTTGCAAAAGTAGTCCATCCTGTTGGCGGCGTACCTGTTGCAGAAGTTGAAGCAGAAAGAGAGGCGTTGGTTACGCAAGCCGGAGATACCACACAACCAAATGGGCCATTTTCAATACTATCCAGCACGCCATCGTTATCATCATCTAGATCATACACATCGGTAACTCCATCTGCATCTGTGTCTATACATGCTTTTGCATTCGCATTCAAGGCAAAGTCGTAACTATACGTGCCTTTGTAGACGCCAGATCCTGCTGTGGTTTCTAATCCATCCGCAAAGCCATTCGCTCCCCAAGGCGATGGAATGGACGTGGCAGTCAGTTTATTGCCACTACTAACCCCGGAAGTTGAAACGGCCGTTGTCCCAGACTCCACGGCATCACTACATCCGTCTCCATCCGAATCTGTATCTCGACTATTTATAATTCCATCTCCATCGGTATCACACGTAGTAAACAATTGTGATCCAATAAATACATTGTCAACCCCGAAATCATCACTCGTAGCAGTGAAACCAAAACTTAAGGTATTCGAATTACTTAGTACTGATTTTGGAACTTTAACAATAAGTTTTGTAGTAGGCACATTAGTGGACGCAATGTTTACACTTGAAACATTGACTGATGCGCCATTTTTAGCCACTACACTTGCAGTCGTTCCTCCACTCGGATTGCTTATGGTGGCATAAATCGTGTTGTTTAAAATCACATCCATGGATGCGGTAGTCGCACTTGTTATATTCCAACCAACTCCATTCGTATTAAAGTCAAAATTAATATCGACCGTACTTACTTCGGCACTAATACCAGGCCTACCAAAAGTTTGCGTAAGCAAATCGTTCGACACATTTTCAGCAGAATTCCATAGAAATCCAGGAGCATAATGCGCCCAGTTAGCACTCCCCGTCCAACCCGTTTTATTGGTGTCAAATGTACCGTTTACTAAAATATTCGTAATGTTAGACGGACATTCTACTAAATCGAGCACTCCGTCATTATCATCATCTATGTCGACTAAATCTGGAACCCCATCTGAATCGGTATCTCGACAAGTACTTACGGTCGCATCGGTCGCAAAAGAATAATTGTACGTTCCACTATATACCCCTGATTCGGTGGCTGTTTCTATCCCATTTGCAAATCCATTATTTCCATAAGGGGCAGGAATCACTGTGGTTGTTAATCTGTTTGCACTTGCTACGCCTGAACCTGCTAACGTGGTTACGCCAGCCTCCACGGCATCACCGCAACTGTCACCGTCTGAGTCCAAGTCCAATCTATTAGGAATACCATCGGCATCCGTATCTAAATCCGTACAAGTGAAGTCGGCCGGTCGCGTCGCATCCGTTAAAATAATATCCCTTAAGGAAGATGCACGATAAGAGCTCAGTGCAAGTTTATAATCTGAAGCAACGCCTTGGAAAGCTTTTTGAGTAACACCATTCAAGGCGGCCGTTACAAAACCAGTACTTGAAATATCAATACTAAATACATCTGTTGCCGTAATTCCACTCGCACTAAAATCCCAGGCAGTTGTAAAGTATCCGTAAACACTCGTGTTTTGATTATAAAACTTGTACCCCCCGTCATACGGATCAGTTGGCGTTTGTGTTTTGGTTACAGGTAACAATCCAAACATCTCATATCCGGTGGTGGAAACATTTTTAAACTTTAGGGAAATCGGAAGTTTAAGATTCTCATTCGAGTAGGATGATCTCCAATAGTCCCCGCCGGCTGTTGTTAAGCTATTAGCCGTTTTAGCCGTGATGGAACTGCCATTAAAGGTTAAGGTATTTAAATCAATTCCACTAGCTATGCAATTGGTTTGTTCTATGGTATCTAGAATTCCATCGTTGTCGTCATCGATATCCAACAAATCCCCTAAGCCGTCATTATCCGAATCTAAACATGCGTTTAACGTAGATGATATCGCAAATTTATAGACATAGGTTCCCTTGTAAATACCATTATCGGTTCCAGTTTCTAGCACATCGGCAAATCCATTCGTTCCATAAGGAGCCGGCAATTCTCCCACAGTCGAGGTTGTAGGCGTGGACGTTCCTGCTTCTTTGGCATCATTACAGCCATCCCCGTCGGAATCTAAATCTTGGTGATTGAATTTAGTATCGTTATCCGTATCCGTGGTACAAATTGCTTTCGGGTACAGGCTTGCCTGATAGCTTGTTGGCAAGACAAGACTCAATTCGGTCACACCACCATAATAGGAAACGCCCGCCACACCGATGATGCGATAAAGACTATACCCGACAGTTGGGTTAAGCGTATTCGAGACCGTAAATGATCCCGTCGTTTGTGTCGAACTAACGGCGGCTGACAAATCGACCCAGGTGGCACCATTGTCTAAGCTTCCTTGCAATTTAAAGGTATTGCCTGTACCGTTGGAAATAGCCCAAGTGGTTAAATCCATTTTCACGCCGCTAATAGCAATTGGCCCTACGACATTCGGGGTGATTCTAAAGATTTCTTTATTCACCCAGTTGATGCTTGGATTAAATGCCGAAAAGGTGCTAACGTTATTATCTAAGGCTCTGCTTGGAATGTTGCTATTATAAATATCTATCTCGGAAGTCAGGCTAAGTGGAATATTCGCCTCAAGAGTTGAAGTAAAACAGGTTGGCGATTCGATGGCGTCCAAAATTCCATCGTTATCATCGTCTACGTCATAGATATCTTTTACACCATCGGTATCCGTATCGGTACAGGTATTGAATACGGCGTTATCCGCATAATAGTACGTATAGACCCCCGAATATTGCCCGTTGCCATTTGTCTGAAGGGCATCCGCAAAGCCATTGGCACCCATGGTCGTGGTATGCACAAAATTCGCTGTTTGGGTCGTTGTCGTTCCCGATTCAAATGCATCACTACACCCGTCGCCATCACTATCTAAATCTAAATGGTTAGGAATTAAATCACCATCAGAACGGCCCGTTAAGCAAGTCGGTTTTGGATTCGCACTCGGAGACGTGGCTGCCAAATTAAATCTTGCCTCATTTACCCCACCATAGAAACTCGTTCCCGCCACACCTAAAATTCGGAAATATTTGAATTTCGTAGCGGCTGCAAGCGAATTCGTAATCGTGAAAGTTCCTGTGGTGGCTGAAGAAAATGTTGGCTGTGATAAATCAGTCCAAGTTAGATTATCGCCTGAACCTTGCAATTTGAACGTACTTGTGCTCGCGCTGGATAAAGCCCAGCTAACCAAATCAAAGCTCATTCCTGAAATGGCGATGTAATGTTTCGCTGTAAATTTGAAGATTTCTTTACCAACCCAATCTAGATTGGGGGTGAATGCAGAAGGGGTAGTCCCTACGCCGTCGATTGAATTCGCAAGATCATATCCTGTTGTATACCGCGGTAAATCACTACTAACCGAGGCTGGATTTCTCAATTCATCTGCCGTGTAGAAACACGTAGGTGATTCAATGGCATCTAAAATACCATCATTATCATCATCGATGTCAACCAAATCAGGAACCAAATCTCCATCTGTATCGACACAACTCTTGTAGTTTGCATTCGTCACAAAGTCATAGGTATAAACCCCATTATACAAATTACTTTCTGCGGCGGTTCTTTCTAGCGTATTGAAAAAACCATTGGCGCCAAAATCTGCCGTATTATCTGCGCTCGTAAATTTAAAATTAGCTGTTGTCAGTGTGGTCGTACCTGCTTCGAATGCATCACTACACCCATCGCCGTCGGAATCTAAATCTAAGTGATTGGGCACAACATCCCCATCGGATCGACCGGTTAAACAGGTTGGTTTGGTGTATTGGCTTTGCACAAAACTGCTATGTATATTGAATCTAATTTCTTTGACTCCCCCATAAAAGGATACCCCAGCCACACCTATCACGCGATAATATCTAAATTTAAATGAGGCCGCAATGGTGTTTGGTAAACTATATGTACCTGAAGCAGCTGTTGATGACCGAACGGTAGATAAATCCGTCCAAGTGGCATTATCTCCTGAACCTTGCAATTTAAATGTATTACCTGTGGCAGATGAAATCGCCCAAGAGGCCAGGTCAAAATCTAGGCTTGCAATCGCAATTGGCAAAAGGGATTCTACTTTAAATAACTCTTTACCTACCCAATTTTGATACGGGTCAAAAGCAGATATAGTAGACGCGTTTCCATCAATGGCATTACGAATTACATTCGTTAAATAGGGCAACAACTCCGTAGAAATTGAAATCGGTTTCTCCAATTCAACCGCGGTATAAAAACACGTTGGCGATTCAACTGCGTCTAACACGCCATCATTATCATCATCGATATCTATCAAATCCCTTATGCCATCGCTATCAGTATCTAGACATGCGTTTAAGGTGGCCGATATGGCATTGGGGTTATAATTTGATAGATAATTGATTGTTCCTGCAGTTGTACCTTCGTAGTTGTTTAATAAGCCATTGGAATTACTATCGTTACCCGCAGAAGTAGGAAAATTGGTGGTACTGGTTGCGGTAGTTGAACTTCCAGCTTCAATGGCATCCGCACAACCATCGCCATCGGAGTCTAAATCTAAATAATTAGGAATACCGTCATTGTCCGTATCTGTACATGTTGTAACTAACGGATTTGAGGGATTTGATAGTCTAATGTCCGTGAAAACAGTGGTCGTCAGACCGGAAACGGCCAACTTATACGACGAATTAACTCCTTGAAAAGCGGCTCTCTGGATGTCATTAATTTTAATGGTGACAAAACCGGTCGTAGATATGTCAATACTATACTCATCTTCTGCAGTTGCTGTTTGCACTACATTAGAAGACATGCCATATGGGACATTGACGTTTGTTGATGTAAAGAAGAACTTGTAGCCATCATCATTCCAATTGGCAGGCGTTTGCGTACCATTTACAGGAATTAATCCAAACATCGCTTGATTGCCTATCGTTGGCCGTTTGAATTTAAAAGAAAGCGGTAAAGAAAAATTTTGTGTGGAATAAGATGATATCCAGGCATTCGTATTGGATGAGGTAATCGTATTCGCTGTTTTTGCGGTAACAGCAGTGCCAGAAAACGTAAGTGGAGACAGGTTAGCTCCCGTTCCAGAACAAGATATTTGTTCTACGGTATCCAAAATTCCATCATTATCATCGTCGATGTCAAGTACGTCCGCCACGCCGTCAGCATCAGTATCTATACAAACACTCAAAGTGCTTGAGCGTGCAAAATTTGTATAATTAGAGGTGTATCTGATGACGCCTGATTCGTTCGAAGTTTCTACCACATCGGCTAAACCATTGGCACCATAATTTCCTGCAGATCCAGCAATGGCGTTCGGCAAATTAGTGGTAGAGGTCACTGCGCCATTGGCCCCGTTTTTAACATCGCCAGCTAATAGTGTTCCGTTAACGCCCGCTTCTTTTGCATCCGGACATCCGTCACCGTCAGAATCTAAGTCCAGCCCATTCGGAATCCCATCGTTATCATCATCACAAGTAGTTGGATTAAGGACTCCAAAATCTCCATTGACAAATGTCTGCCCAACTACTACTTGACCAATTTGAAAAGTATTGGTCGAATTCGTATTCAAGGTGATGGTATTAAAGGATCCTGTACGTAAGCGCATTTCTTCCAATGCCCCACCAGAGGTTCGTGAACCATATACCTTAACTAGCCCCACTTGATCGATGTGAATTCGAATTAAGGGCCTAAATCTGTTTCCTGCGATACCCCAAACTGCTGAATAAGCAGTGCCATCTAAAAATTCGAAAAGCGCATCAGTCGTAACTGCCGGCCAAAATTGAAGCTCTTCTGGATTCGTCAAATGTGTACCATTAATCCGCACATTAAAGGAATTATCTAAGGTCCAAACATTGACTACTAAACCATCCGGAGCCGCTGGAAAAGTTTGAGAAGCAGAGGCACCATTCGTAACGGTATAAGCAATTGGGGAATAGGAAAGATTATTGATATCAAATGGCGGACATTCCGTGGTATCCAATACTCCATCATTGTCATCGTCTAAATCAATGACATCAACAACCCCATCACTATCGGTGTCAGTACAAGCAACAACCGCTTTTGATCTTGCATAATTGTATACATAGGTGCCAGAATAGATGCCACTTTCTGTAGCGGTTTCAATCGCATTTACGAAACCATTGGCTCCAAATGTAGACGATACAGTCCCTACCGTAGCAACTATCGCATTTTGTAGGGTAGATGAAGTTGTGCCTGATGCAATGGTCGCTCCTGTTAAATTAACAGCAGTTCCAGCAGTTAAAATGGATTTTGGAACATTTGCTTCAATCGCATCAGGACAGGCGTCTCCGTCACTATCCAAATCCAAGTGATTTAAAATGCCATCGCCATCGGTGTCATTGGTACAAGTTAATTTTGGATTTTCACTCGATATATTGGAAGATGCCAGATTAAACGTAGCATTGGCCACCCCTCCAAAATTGGAAGTACCCGCTACCCCATACAATCTAAAATACTTGTACTTTTTACCTACCTGAAGCGTGTTTGTGAGCACTAGCGTTGCTGGCGGCGTGAAAGTCAAGGAAGAAACTGGAGCCGCATTTAGATTGTCCCACAATACATTATCCACAGAGCCCTGGAATCGGAAGGTACTGGCTGCATCTGTAGAGATGGCCCTGAAATCTAAGTTTAAGGTTAGGCTTGTAATATCAATCAGCCCATTCGCTGTGAATTTCAAAATTTCTTTACCTGCCAAAAACTGTCCGGATTTAAACGCAGAAAAAGTGGAAACGGAAGCGTCAATGGAGTTATTAAGTGCATAGGTTGCTGTAGCGTCGTAAGGCAATAAATCTGAACTTACAGCAACCGGCTTTGCTAATTCGGTTAAGGTAAAAAAGCAGCTTGGCGATTCAATGGCATCCAAGACACCATCGTTGTCATCGTCTAAGTCATTTACATCGGGCACCCCATCTGTATCTGAATCTAAACAAGCTTTAACCGTAGCATCAATGGCAAAATCATACGGATAATATCCATTATAAACTCCATTATCTGCCGTTGTTTCTTTTGAGTCTACGAATCCATTTGTTCCAAATCCGCTTGTAAATTTAAAATTGGCTGAAATGTCTGTGGTTGTCTTAGCTTCATAAGCATCACTACATCCGTCTCCATCAGAATCTAAATCCAGTCTATTCTCAACTCCATCACCATCCGTATCACAGAAACCTGCACTATTGAAGGTGTTAAATTCGGCATTTAAATAGGAAGGAGAAAAAGAGTTATTTTGATCAATAACAACTGTATTGTTCCCCATTAAATTGATAGGTACTTTTTGGTACGCTGCGTTGACTAATACCAATTCAACATAATTTCCGGCACCATTTACAAAATCATATCCGTAAATTTTAGAATACCCATTTTTATCAATTTTTACGCGTATCAGCGGGTATTGAGATGCATTGGGGTAATTCCAAACATTACCCAATGGATAAATAGGTGTACTATTTGCTCTCACTACATCCGAATAGGGTACTGGATAAACCGTAGCAGAACCCATGGGAGCAAAATTCAATTCACTCACGGTGGCAATGTCAGTACCATTCACTTGTAAACTGAAATTATTATCTAGGGACCAAACGTCGATCCACAATTCCTCAGGGAATCCGTTGATGGTAGCAGTCTTGCTGGCTCCCTCAGCAATATCAAATCTGGCAAGTAAAGGCTGCTTGCCTGGGGTTGGACATTCCACAATATCCAATACCCCATCGTTGTCATCGTCTAGATCTAAAACGTCAGGAACCCCATCCCCATCAGATTCCGTACAGGTACTGATCGATTTATTGATGGCCTGGCTATAGTTATAGGTACCATTAAAAATTCCATTTCCGGAAGTTTCTAACCCATCAAAAAATCCATTCGCACCAAAAGTAGAAGCAGCTCCAGCGACAATCGCATTTGAAAGCGTAGTCGTTGCGGTACCAGAAGCAATCGTTGCCCCAGCCAAATTCGTTGCGGAAGCAGAAGTCAAGGGAACCGAAATTCCAGTTTCTTTGGCATCCGGACAGCCGTCCCCATCGGAATCTACGTCTTGGTGATTTAAGACACCATCCCCATCGGTATCGTTGGTACAGGTGATCTTAGGATGTTCACTTGGAATGTAATCTGAGGCCACATCAAAGTACACCTCATTTGCATATCCTGTATTATTTATCCCTCCACCATTAGCCCAGAAAATATCATAGTATTGGTATTTTGCGGCATTTTGGGTTACTGTAAAAATATTCGCACTGGTAGCGTACTGCGTAGTTGCGGGATAAGGATAGATGGTGGAAGTTTCGGTCGCAGAATTTGAGTTAATGGTGGCATCATAGGTGACTTCTGCGGACAAATTGGTCCAACTAATTCCATCATTCGATCCTCTTAGAATTAATTTGGTGTTGTCATTGAAATGAGAATAAATACCGGTGTAGCCCAGCAAAATCTTGGTAAGCTTAACCGGGATATTCATGTTAAATTGATACACCTGTCTACCAGCACCTAAAGCATTCACGGTTGCAGTCGTGGTTTCCATTCGCACATCGTAACTAACCCCACTATTCTTCCCATCTACTAATTTTTGGGGTTGATTTTGTGGGCTGGTCATAGATAAACCAGAGGTAACTTTGATGTCAGGACGGTTACCAAAATGCCAGTCATTTTCCGAGAAAAAGCAATCTGGCGATTCGATCGCATCTAGAATCCCGTCATTGTCGTCGTCTAAATCCGTGTTATCCGAAACTCCATCCCCATCCGTATCCTTACATACAGCTAAGTTGGCGCTTATAGCATAAGGGTTATAAGAAGACACATAATTGACTACCCCTGCCGTAGCACTTTCATAGACAGTCAATAATCCATTGCTATTGGAATCATTCCCCGTTGGAAATACAGAAACGCTTGTTTCGCTTACCGAGCTCTTCGCTTCAATTGCATCAGAACATCCGTCACCATCTGAGTCTAAATCCTGGTGATTTAAGATCCCGTCATTATCCGTATCATTTGTGCAGTTAGCCTTAGGACTTGTGCTTGGTTGATAGGTCGATGCGGTTTCAAAATACACTTCATTCGAAATTCCAGATGCATTCACACCCCCACCAGAAACCCAGTAAATTCGATAGAACTGGTACCTAGCAATATTGGCATCATCTACGGTAAAAGTATTTGCCGTGATTGATCCTGTTACTCCTGGTATGGAGGTGACTGCACCATATCCTGTGCCCAAACTAGTCCAAGTCGTATTGTTATTCGATCCCTCTAATCTGATAACCGTACCTGTATTAAAATGGGTATTCGTATTTACATACCCTACATAAATTCTCTTTAAAGCAATAGCGCCGGGCATCTGAAATGCATACACCGTTTGTGCCGCAGTGGTGGATGCATTAAAAACTACCGAATAATTTGCAACTGCCGTACCATTGTTGCCATCCACTAATTTGGTTAGGTCTCTATAGGTAGCACTCATAGCAAGTGAAGTGCTAGCAACTACTTCACTTCTATTACCTGACAACCATTCTGCCGCCGTGTAGAAACAATTCGGCAACTCCACCGCATCCAATACCCCATCATTATCATCATCGATGTCAACCAAATCTAAAACGTCATCAGCATCCGTATCCGCACAACTCGCTAAGTTTTTACTGAGTGCCTGTGGGTCATATTTTGAAGTATAATTAATTAAACCACTCTCATTTGCCGTTTCTACACCATCGGCCAACCCGTTTAATCCATAAGGTGCGGCGGCAATTGCATTAGATTTTGTAGTGGTACTTTTTACAACACCATATAAACCATTTTTAATATCCCCTGAATTTAAGGTACCAGAAACGCCAGCTTCCAAAGCATCCGGACATCCATCACCATCTGAGTCTAAATCTAAGTGATTTGGAATTCCATCATTATCTGTATCGAGAACCGTACAATTTTGGTAATCTTGTCCGTTCATCTTGAAACCTGCCACGCTCCAAAATTGATTTCCTCCCACATAAGCAAGCGAAGGGCGAATGTCAAACCCAACTGAAATAGAGGTAGTTGTTCCAATGGCTACAAAAGTAACTGAACGTATTCCTGTTCCATTTAAATAAGTTGAGCCTAATTCTAATCCTGTTGTTGCATCTACCCCCTTTACATAAGGTTTCATTCCTTCTACATCAACAAAAGCACTAATTAAGTTAACAGAGAAAGTATAAGTCATTCCAGGAGTAGTGGCATAGTCTTTATACATTTTTCCTACCAGGACTGAAGTACCACTACTCGCTGCAGACCCTTGTAAATCGAAATAAGGAACACCCGCAGAAATAAGCCCCATGTAATCAAAATTTGTAATAATGTTTACAGTTGGAGACGGGTCATAATCAAATCCATTCCAACCAGAACAGTGGGTAGTTATTCCATAAGCAAGTGGGGTGGCAAGACAAGTTGAATTTGTTGCTACTGCAGTGCAAGTAAATTCAGTAATATCTAACACGCCATCATTATCGTCATCAATATCCAATAGATTATTCACACCATCTCCATCGGTATCTAGACATGTATTTATTGAACTAGTTAATGCAAATTGATAGGTATAGGTGCCACTATATATACCGCTTTCTGTAACAGTTTCTAAACTATTGGCAAAACCATTAGCGCCTGTTGTTGTTGGGTTTAAGAAACTCGTAGCTGTATTAGCTGTTGTTCCTCTAGGTGCTGTTCCTGCTTCAATGGCATCCGCACAACCATCGCCGTCAGAGTCCAAATCGAAATGATTCACGATGTTATCACCGTCTGTATCATTGCTGCAAGAAGCTTTCGGACTTCCGCTAGAAATTGTGTTTGTAGCAAGATTAAATCTAGCATCATATACACCACCGTAATTTGATGTTCCAGCAACACCGAGAATTCGGTAATACTTGAATTTGCTCGTTGTTGCTAAGGTATTCGAGATTGTAAATGTTCCTGTACTTGCTATTGATGAAACCGCTGGCGATAAGTCTGTCCAAGCTACATCATTCGAAGAACCTTGCAATTTAAAGGTCATGGCAGACGAAGAAGACAAAGACCAATTGACCAAATCAAAAGAAATCCCTGTGATTCCAATAATGTCGACAGCAGTAAACTTGAAGATTTCTTTATTCACCCAATTCACAGAAGGTGCAAACCCAGAAAAAGTAGAAGCGCTATTATCAATAGAATTTGCAATAAAATAAGTTGTGTAAGGTGCGAGTTCCGAACTTACGGCTATGGGTTTACTCAACTCATTTGCCGTGTTAAAACAAGTAGGTGATTCTACAGCATCCAATACTCCGTCATTGTCATCATCTAAATCAATGGAGTTGATTATCCCATCGCCGTCAAAGTCGGCCGACGGCGCTGTGTTTTGACCAAATGCTTTTGGACTAAAACTTAAATTTAGAACTAATAAAAGCACGACTTGCGCAAGCGCAAAACCAAACGTTTTTGGGTGAACGTTCTTCATACAGGGCAAACATTTTTAAAACTAAGTTGCGCGCTCAGATCCCCTTACATGTAGAATCCGGCAAACAAATAAATAAAAATGAACCTTGGGGATGTGTCAAGAAAAATGCACCTGACAGAAATTGGACGAATGAATTAACCTATTTTGGAGCTGAAATACTCCTTAGGCGTACAGCCTTTGGCCTTACGAAAAGCCGTGTAAAAACTTTGGCGTGAACCAAAACCCGATGCCTCCGCAATGGCTTCAATGGATGATTTTGCTATGAAATCGGGGTTGGCCAACTGCTCCTCCATATAGGCGATTCGGTAATTATTCAGGAAGTCCCGAAACGAGATATTGTGTTTTAACTTAATGGCCTGGCCAATCATCCGATGCGGATGTCCTGTTAAGGATCCCAACAATTCGGCGGATAGTTGGGAATTCAAAAACACCTCCGTCGTCTTAAAATACTCTTCGACCTTGTCGGCAAGGGCCAACAGCCGCTCGTCCTCCTTTTCCGCCCGAACAATTTCCTGCTCTGTTTTAGGCTCAGGCTCTTGCCCTTTTAGCTGCTCGGCTAAGATTTGAACATCCAATAATTTGGGATTAACGGCAAGGTAAAACAGGTGAAAAACAAATTCTGCGATCAATAAATAATCAACCGGAATAAAGGATGCCTTGCCAATATCCGTGTAAATGAACGTGTACCAAATGTAATAAATCGTACTAATGCGAAAAATGAAAACGCCGATAATCCAATAATGAAAAATCCCTTTTTGGAATAAAATCTGATTTTCTTTTGCCCGTCGGAAGCGAATATAATAATACACCATCGCGACATAGAAAATCAGATACATCGCAAACTTCGCATAAACATGGCAAATGGGATCAAACCACATAAATCGCTCACTGAAGGCAAAATAGTCCCCTTGCCCTAACATCCATTTGATCTCTTCGATCTTCGTTTCTTTCGAACTCAGATAAAATGGCGCATTTTCAACTACTTGAATCAGAAATGGAATAAAAAAAAATAGATGCTTTACGTTGAACTTCGCCCGCGGGTGAAGCAAATACCACATAAACATAAAGTTTAAGGGTGGAAATGTATAGAAGAGAGGAGCTAATGTTCTAAAGAAATAGGGCGTTTCGATGATATTTTCTGGCAATAGAAAATAAGCCGCAACCATTAAATACCCGAGCAACAAAAACTGAACAGCAAGTACTTTGGCGACAACAAGATTACCTTTTCGAAATAAAAAGTTCAGTCCAAAAAGCACACAAAGTGAGCTTACTAAAGAAAAGGCATAAAGCGACCCAACATTAAACATACTAGAACACCGGATTAGGGAACTAAATGAACAAAAATTGGACAAAATAATTTGTAACAAAAAATGCCCGTTACAAAAGTTGGACACTTAGGAGCTCTGTTCCATGGTAGTAAAAAACAGCGCTGGAGTCGTACCGTGAAGCCGATGAACGGCATTATGTAAACCTTGCCGTGAGCCAAAACCGCTTAACTCGGCCAACATATCTTGCGAATAGTTTTGCCATTTGGGATCGTATTTTCTTTGCTCTACGATGTAATTGATTCGCCACGAATTGACAAAATCTGGATAGCCTAACTGGTAAATATAACTCGTCGTCCGCGAAAGCGACTTGGTCGAAATCTGTAATTTCGTTGCTGTTTTTTCTAGGTTCAAATCCGGATCCAAAAACGGTTTTTCATCCGCAAAATACACCTCTAAGCGCGCGGCATATTTTTCATATTTCTGTAACTTTTCTGCCTGCTCATCAGGCTCAGGGATCCTTTCATCTTCCTGTAACCTTAAAACCAATGCCTTAAACGTCACCCCATCTAACAGCGCTGGACGGTAAAGCACAATACCCAAATTAACAAAAGACGCTAAATGCATCAACAAATCTGCATACGAAAAGCGAAGGTTATTAAAACCAATCCAGCCAACTAAGTACGCAATGACAAATACAAGAGTAAGCAGCGTTAAGGAACTGTGGGCCAGCAGCCAATTCATTATAAATCGATTTCTCTGATAAAAATCTTTAGTGCTTTTATTGATAAAAATCAAGACAAGCACCATGGACGCAATGGCATACCCCAAACCGGATACAACCTTAAGGAAAGACAAAAACTTAATTGAAAAAAAAGAAAGGTTTCCTGGATAATTTACCAACGATTTGTACTTCATGACCAGTTGAATCTCTGCCATTTTAACTTCAACAGGCGCAAAATAAAACGGTATTAATTCCACCAAATGAAGAAGAAAGGGAAGAAAAAAAATGGCGTGCCAGCGAATAAATGGAGTTCGTGGGTACAACATGTAATACACAAAAAGAAAACCTACGGGGGGGCCTAAAAAATGTAAAGGAGATCCTATATAGAATAGGTGGGGGAACTCGACAATTCTGCCACCTGTAGCAAAATAGGCCAAAATTATACGTGTAAAAAAGATAACAAAGAATAGGCCTAAAAATTTAGAGGCCAACAAGCCTTTCTTGAATATTAAATGCAGCCCAAATATTGCCACGAGCGTGGAAACAACGAAATCATAAAAAAACTCAACAAGTGTAAGCACAAGCTGATTCGTTTAGTTAGAGGTGTGTGTTTTGTTCAATTACTTTCAAAGGTAAACTTATGCCTGAATAAACAAAAAACCCAAGTGAAAAAATCACTTGGGTTTCTAATACTCCTTGTTCTAAAATACATTTTATGTAGCCGAAACTCGGGTAAAATCCCCCAAGTCAAAAAATATCTCGTCAGAAACCTTAAACCGCTCCCAGCGTATTTCAAACAACTGAAAATCGTCTAAATTCAAGGTATGTGTCATCCTGGTTTTTTTGCCATCATGCAGCAAAAATTGAATAATAACCCTTCCACTCAATTGGTCATATTCCAATTCGGAAGAGCCAATTTGATTTCCCATCAAAAACGTCACGCGAGATTGCTCGCGGATTCGATAACATTTCATGCGAATTCAGCTTATCGGAAATCAAAGAAATAGAAAGATTTAAATAGACTATGTAAACTATTCGGTAGGGGACAGAAATTTGACAAAGAATGTAGAGACGCGATACCTCGCGTCTATTAAACTTTGAACGTTAGACAAGACTCAAGAATCGGCGTGAAAACGTCTCAAACTTTGGCAATCCTGAAAGGTTTGCCAAAGAAAATAGACGCGAAGTGTCGCGTCTCTACAAACGGACTCATAAACTGATAATCTACTATTCAGTCAAAAAGAGAATAGCTAATGATTCCATCGAGCCGTAATTTTGTCTAATTACTTTAAATCCTAGCCTATGAACGCGATCGAGCTTATATTAAAAAAACCATTACATTTGAATATGAAAAAATCAATTCAAATTCTACCAAAAGACAAAAAACAATTGGAGCTAGTTTCAAAATGGCTTTTGGAAAATAATATCAAATTTGAAGAATTTGAATCTCCCTATAATGCCGAAATGGTTAAAAAGGTATTAGAAGGAATGAAAGAGGTCGAAAAAGGAAATTACACGACATTCTCTACAGATTTATTGTGGAAATAACTATTTCTCCTCAAGCTTTAACTGATCTTGCTTATTGGAAATCCACAAATCAAAAATCTATTTTAAAGCGAATCGAATTACTATTAAATTCAATCGAAAAAAGCCCATTTGATGGTATCGGAAAACCGGAAAAACTTAAACATGTTTTAACTGGGTTCTGGTCTAGAAGAATCACAGATAAACACCGACTTATATACAACGTACAGCCGAATCAAATCATAATATTGAGCCTAAAAGGGCATTATAAAAATTGAGAACTGAGCGCCAAGACATTTGTAAAAGTATCCTCCGGACTAATTCCCTTCGGACTAACGTCTATCGTCCAACGTCCAGCGTCTAATTTTCCTTCGGACTCTTTCCCTCCGGACTGATGACTAGCGACTAGCGACTATTTTCCCTACCTTTGCCCCATGTCCTGGATAAAAGAATTTAAAGCCTTCGCCATTAAAGGAAATGTCATCGAACTTTCCGTGGCAGTTGTAATCGGTGCAGCGTTTTCGAGCATCATTAATTCACTCGTAGAAGATGTGATCACCCCCTTAATTTTAGCGCCGGCTACGCATGCGGCGGGCGTTGCCGACATTGATAAACTATCTTGGGGGGCAGTGAAATATGGCAAATCATTAGCCGCCACAATTCAATTTTTTATGATTGCATTCGTCCTATTTTTAGCGATCAAAGGGATAAATAAATTGAAAATTACGGATGAAGACCCTAAGGATGAAAAGCTTAGCTCGACCGATAAACTTTTGACCGAAATTCGGGATCAACTCAAGAAACAAGGGAAAAATTAATTAGCCGCAAAAGTGCGTAAACCCTCCGCAATCGTGCGGTCATTCGATAATCGAGGCACCTTGTTTTGGCCACCCAACTTACCCTGCGATTTCATGTAATCAATGAAGGCATTCGGTTTTAAAATCGTCAATTCCAATCCGCGCAACACCTTGCCCGTAGTCAAATCTTGGTAGTAAATATTTTGCGCGCGCATAGAGGCCTCTAAAATGGCTTGAAATCCAGCTTTGTCTGGTAAGGGGCCGGATAGTTCCACCAACCACTCATGGTGCGGCAAATCGCCTTTATCCGGGTTTACTTGAGGGGCAACGGTGAACTCCACCAGCTGTACGTCGGGATAGGCCTTGCGCGCCTCAGCCATCGCCCGCTCGACCTCTTCTGCAATCACATGCTCCCCAAAAGCCGAAATAAAGTGCTTAATTCTTCCCGTTACCACGATTCGGAATGGATTCAATGACACAAATTTGACCGTATCCCCAATCGAATAAGACCACAAACCTGCATTCGTAGACATTAATAAGGCATAATTGACCCCAACCTGTACCTCCGCCAACGACAGACGTTTCGGCGACGCAGTAAAGTACGTTTCCGTAGGAACAAATTCATAAAAAATTCCGCCATCCACATTCAGCAATAAGCCCTCCTCCCCAGTCGAATCCTGAAAGGCAATAAATCCTTCCGACGCCGGATACGTTTCCACCACATCAATATCCCGACCAATCGACTCCATCAGTTTTTGACGGTACGGTTCAAAATTCACCCCACCCGTCACAAACAACTGAAAATCGGGAAATAAATCTCCTATTTTTTGGCCAGACTGCGCTTCCAAACGATCAAAATACATTTGTACCCAAGGCGGAATTCCAGAAATTAATCCCATCCGTTGGTCGATCGTCTCACCCACAATCGCTGTCAATTTCTCCTCCCAATCCTCAATGCAATTGGTCGTATACGTTGGCAATTGATTGCCCCGCAAATAACCCGGAACATGGTGATTCACAATGCCCGAAAGACGTCCGGTAGGAATTCCATTCTTGGTTTCCAACTCTGGAGAACCGGATAAAAAAATCAATTTTTGATCCAAAAACGCCGCATTTCCGGAGTAGTGTACATAATGCAATAAAGCATCACGTGCGCCCGCAATGTGAAAGGGCATGGATTCCTGAGAAATAGGTATGTATTTCGCACCCGAGGTGGTGCCAGATGTCTTCGCAAAATAGGCCGGTTTTCCAGGCCATAAAATGTCCGGCGAACCTAAGACCATCTCGTCGATGTAGGTCTTCAAATCCTCATATTCCGCAATAGGAACGCGAATTTTGTACTCTAAATAATTTCGGATTTTATCGAATTCGTAGGCTTGGCCAAAGATTGTTTTCTCTGCCTTTTTCAGATTGTTCTTCAACCAATTTTCTTGAATTTGAACCGCCTGGGCATGCGAACGCTGATGCTGTTTCACGATGCGTTTGGCAAATGGTTTCGCGAAAAATGACCGAATTCCCATAATCGTTTACTTAAATACGCCCTCCGGATCAGGCATTTTTTCCGCTAATAATTGGCCTAAATTAATGTCCAACTGCGTGATGTCCAGCTTTCTACAGGTATGCAAATACGTCCAAGCATCCGCGTAACGTTCCTGCAAATACGCCACTTGTGCTCGCTTCATCCACGCCATCCCATAGCCGGGTTGTTGGCGCAACGCAATTGCCAAATGCCCCTCTACCCCATCCAATGTTCCACATTCCATTTGCTTCAAATAACAACTCAATTGGACCACCGCTAAGTCAACACGCAAGATCGCCTGCGCCGTATCTAAACTCAATCCCTTCTCCAAAAATTCAATGGCTTTCGGAAAGTCTTTGCGCTGAAACGTGATGACGCCAAGCCCCCAATAGGCATCCACCGACTGGTCATTCAGGGCATGCAATAAGTTAAACCGGTAAGTGGCCGTATCTAATTTTCCGGCGGTTACATACTCCCAAGCGCGTTCCACGAAGAAATCGCTGGCCTCTTTTCGCGAACCAAAACTCGCATCACATGATTCCACAAATTGGGTTAGTTCCGCTTGGTCTTTTTTAGATAGGGCTTTCTGCCCATATAATGGCAAGTATTTTGCCTCTTTTTGCAAGGAATCTAGGACAGCCGACTGCGCCGTAAAGCTTGCCAAAAAGCATAGTATGAGTAATCGTGTTTTCATCGGATGCAAATCTACCGTTTCTTTTTATTTGTCGTACCACCCGGACGAAATTTGGCATTTTTTCCTGGTCGGTTATTGCGTTGTACCGGCTTGGGATCAAGCTTCGCGCCCCCCTTCGGTCCAGCCTTCGTCACCGCTTTGCGTGTAGGTACTTTTTTTCCACTCGCACGGGCTTTGATGACCCACTTTTTCTCATGAAATGCGCCTTTGAACTCTGGATCCTCGCGTTTCCGCTGATCGTCCACAGCACGCAACATATCTTGCTGCTCTAAAAAAGGCGTTTCTTCAATCAGTATTCCTTCAGGTAATGGAGCAATCGCTATCTTCTGTTGGATGATTTCCTCAATCTTTGCCCAGTGATATTGCTCAGCCAGGGTAATAAATGTGATCGACTCACCGACCTGTTCCGCACGTCCTGTCCGACCAATCCGATGCACATAATCTTCATAAATCAGTGGCACATCAAAGTTGATGACATGCGACACCTTCGGAATATCAATGCCACGCGACGCCACATCCGTCGTCACCAATACCTTCACCAATCCCTCGCGAAATTGTTGCATGGCATTGATCCGGGTATTTTGACCTTTATTCGAGTGAATCACCCGTACTTGATCCTCCGGTAAGACTTTACGTGTGAGGTATTTTTCTACTTGGTTTACGGCGTCCTTGCTCCGACAGAATATCATAACACGCTCAAATTGAGGCTGTTGCAAGAAGTATTCCAAGGCGTTAATTTTGGTTTTCAAGTTTTCCGCTTGATACACATATTGCGTTACTTGGCTGGCAGGTGTCGCCTGAGGCGTCA
>JACCDW011080598.1_pt1 | contig 19093 bp, 15 predicted proteins | sample 7449781 | NCBI WGS metagenome assembly JACCDW01 (sample SAMN15323449, study PRJNA562643) | freshwater metagenome | isolation source: river surface water | place: USA:Blue River Watershed | collected 2017-08-18
GGCCTATGCTATTGCATGTCATATTTTGGGAGAAGAAAACACCACGCTCCCTCAGTTTAACGATTTCTCTATGGTTCACATGAAGCAATTCATTAATAATTTACCTAGCGAACGCTGGACTGATACATTTATTCACGAGTTACTGCCCCATAGTTTTAGAATCAATACTATCGCACAACTATATCCAGTGCATTATCATGTTAAAGATTTTGCAAATGCAATTTTGGAGAAGTATAATGTCCGATGATAACGAAGAATATGTAATTACTTGGGAAGCCCCGGTCATAGAAAAGCCCGAATTCAGGCTTTATTTTGATGACAAAGGCAATGTAGTGTGCTATACTTGTGAAAAGCTTGAAGGTGATTATATTGTAATCGATGCTATGACTTTTGCAGAAGCAAGACCTGATGTAAGAGTAATAGATGGTAGATTGATTAGAGTGGGCACTGGATCTGTTATTTCACGTTTATACCAAGATAAGACCGGTGTATTATGTGAAGTAGAAGATGTAAGCATTATTACTGAAACTGAAGGCCAATATTGGAAATTAAAAACATATGAGTTATGATGATATTGTAGACGTTGCAGACTTAGATGTAATCTATCTAAGTTATGACGAACCCCAAAAAGAAGAATTTTGGTTAAAGATTAAGAACATGGTTCCCTGGGCAGTCAGAGTAGACGGCGTTAAGGGAAGCGATGCTGCACACAAAGCAGCAGGCGAAGCGTCAACTACAGAACGCTTCATTCTCATCGATGGCGATAACATGCCAGATGAAAATTTCTTTAACCTACAATTAGATTTTACTGGTAAAGATCCAAACTATAAGTTAGCACAGTATCGTTGGAGAGCAGTTAATGCTATTAACGGACTGCGTTATGGCAACGGAGGGATGAGTTCTTGGACAAAGACTTACGTTGCAAATATGAAGACCCATGAAACTAGCGACGGTAGCTCAACCACTGCCGTTGACTTTTGCATGGATTCTTCTGATAATCTATACTGGGCGATGCACGACTGTTATTCCACAACGTATCCAAACTACACTCCCTTCCAAGCGTGGAGAGCAGGATTCCGTGAAGGTGTCAAGATGGTACTTGATCGGGGTGCAAAGCCTAGTATAGATGAATTCAAAGAACGTGTTGCTAATAGAAACTTGAACAATCTTACTATTTGGCACAACGTTGGTGCTGATGTAGATAACGGATATTGGGCTATGTATGGTGCTAGACTTGGCACACACATGACTATGCTTACTGATTGGAATCACACCGATGTCATGTGGTTTGATAACTTCCCTGTATTGTGGGAAGATCACAAGAACGGCGATCCTTTGATCGGTGCTGAAATGTTAGGTGATGAGCTTGCTGATCGTTTGGGACTTCCCATGTGTATGTTAAGCCCTGATCAAAGTAAGTTCTTCAAGCGTCATTACAATGCAGATAAGTATAACCGAGGCCCGCTCGTTAAGGAGATGGATGTAATTAGAGAAATCGAAGGCTGGTAATGTCAGAGTCAGAAACAGACAGAATTAAGAGAATCAGAGACTACATTAATGTAGATGCTACGCCCACATTCTGTTTGGCTAAGTGGCATCACGTTACAATGTATCTACAGAGTGGTGAGACACACAGTTGCTATCACCCTGCGCCGCATAAGATTCCCTTGCACGAGTTAAAAGATAATCCTTCAGCATTGCATAATACAATGCAGAAGAAGCTTGAGCGTAAAGAAATGCTTGAGGGTAAGAAGCCAAGTGGTTGTCAGTATTGCTGGAACATTGAAGCAATGGGCAAAGACTATATTTCTGATAGACACATTAGAAATAGCAGCATCTTTACTGAGGAACGTTATGAACAAACTGCGAAGGGTCCCTGGGACCAAAATATCAACCCAGAATATTTGGAAATCAATTTTGGTAACGAGTGTAATTTTAAATGCGGTTATTGCCATCCGAAATATAGTACAAGATTCTACAAAGAAATAGAAGACTTTGGTCCTGTCACTAGCGTAAAGAATCATCGCTGTGATGTTGATTGGATGAAACTATTTCAGCGTGAAGAAGAAAACCCTTATGTTGATGCATTCTGGGAATGGTGGCCTGAACTACGCAAGACACTAAACATCATGCGTGTTACTGGCGGCGAACCTACTCTACACAAGAGTACATGGACACTATTAGATAAGATCGATGAAGATCCCATGCCTTGGCTAGAGCTTAACATCAACAGTAATCTCGGTACTAAGAATATTCTTATCGAACGACTAGCTAAAAAGGTTCGTAAGCTTCAAGAAGAAGGCAAGATCAGAACATTTAAGCTATTCACTAGTATGGATACATGGGGTGAAAGAGCAGAGTATATTCGCACAGGTCTTGAATTAGAATTGTGGGAAAAGAATTTTCACACTTACTTGTCGGTCAGCGGTGCTCCCATCACATTCATGATCACATTCAATATTTTTAGTGTGACATCCTTCAAGAGCTTGTTAGAAAAGTTCTTAGAATGGCGCAAGCAATATGGCTGGGATGAAGCACGTAAAGAACATATTGTTCGCTTTGATACCCCATATCTTCGTGATCCTATTCAGTATGATATGAACATTCTTCCTAAGGAAGAGTTCATGCCGTACATGTACGAATCATTGAAGTTTATGGAAGACAACCTTGATGACAATCGCAGTGATGCCTTCAGTACGATTGAATATGAAAAGTTTAAGCGTGTGGTTGACTATATGGCAGAAACAGTGTATAGTGAAGAAAAGCTAATTGAAGGTCGCAGAGACTTTTACAATTGGTTTAATGAACTAGACGATAGACGAGAGAATGACATGCTCTCGGTGTTTCCAGAAATGATAGGATTCTATAGATTATGTCAAGAAGTTAATTTAACAAATCCGCTATGAACAAAGACTTTCTATTAAAAGACAGCAAAACATTCTGTATGCTGCCCTGGAATCATTTGCATGTGACTCCTATAGGTACCGGCGCGCCATGTTGTATTGCTGACTCTTGTAACAATCATGAGGGCGTGGGTGACGCAAAGAAAGACAGACTAATAGATTTGGTCAACAGCCCTAAGATGAAACAATTGCGTCTTGACATGTTAAACGAAGTACCAAACAAAGAATGCAGTAGTTGTTATAGTCATGAAAGTCACGGCATACGAAGCTGGAGACAAACTAGTAATGAAGCGTATGCTGATTATTTTGACGATGTTATCAATACTAACGAAGATGGATCGTTAACAGAGTTTAAAATGCGTTACTTTGATATGCGCTTTAGCAATATCTGTAACTTTAAATGCCGTACATGCTCACAAGAATATAGTAGTCAGTGGGAGCAAGAAAATGCACGTAACAATGTTACCTACGCCCGCTCATTTCCTAAGAATACCAACGCTGAGTTGTTACAAGATGTTATAGATAATATTGAGTTCATGGAGACTGCATACTTTGCAGGCGGCGAACCTCTAATCATGGATCAACATTATATTATCTTAGAAGAAATGATTCGCAAAGGTAAAACCGATATCCAGTTACGATACAATACTAATGCTAGTAATTTAAAATATAAGAATAAGGATATTATTGAGCTTTGGAGCCACTTTACTAACCCAATTGACATGTCACTGAGTATCGACCATGTTAAAGAACGTGCAGAATATATTAGACATGGCACCAACTGGGGTACAGTAGAAAATAACATCAACCTAATTCGAAGCTTACCTAACATTAGGTTCTCTATTAATACTGTATTAAGTGTATTCAACTTCTTGACGTTCGCTGAGTTCTATGAATATCTATTAATTAAAGGAATTTATAATTCTTCGTGCGGTATCTATAATATGACTAGTCCGTATCATCTTAGTTGCCATGTATTGCCACCAGAATACAAATTATTGGGTAAGCAAAGCTTAAAGCAAACTATTAGAATTATGGGAAATTCAATGACTGACCATGCACGTAACCATGTTTTGGATGCAATTAATTGGGCTATGTCAAGGAATATTGCATATGAAATTGAATCAAATAATACTACATACTTACAGCTTTTTAAGAATGAGGTAACAAGACTTGATTTAATACGCGGAGAAGATTTTAGAAAAACTTTTCCTGAATTGGCGCCTTTATTGGATTTATAATGAACAAAGACTTTTTATTAAATGACAGCAAAACATTTTGCATGTTCCCGTGGGTGCATTTAAATGCAACACCTAAGGGTGATGTATATCCTTGCTGTAGTAATGATTATACAACTCCTGTAGGCAACACTAAGGACAACACACTTAAAGAAATCTTTAACAGCCCCAAGATGAAAGAGCTTCGTCTGGACATGCTTAACGAAAAAAAGAATCCTATTTGTGATTTCTGTTATAAGCATGAAGAAGCCGGTCCATATAGTTTTAGAAACTATAGTAAAGAACACTTCGGAAAATACTTTGATGAGGTCGTACCTACTACGCAAGAAGATGGTACTGTTGACGAATTCAAAATGCGTTACTTTGACATTCGCTTTAGCAACATCTGCAACTTCAAGTGCCGTACATGTGGATCAGAGTTTTCTAGCAAGTGGGGCGAAGAAATGCGTAAGAACTATGACCCGACCCACCCTGTGTTAATTCACGTTGATGACAATAAGGGCACGGTTCTTGATGAAGTACTAGAGCATATTGAACATATTGATCTAGCATACTTTGCCGGTGGCGAGCCACTCATCACTGATGAGCATTACACAATGCTTGAAGCCATGATTCGTAAGGGTCGTACCGACATTACATTACGCTATAACACAAACGCAAGCAATATCAAGTATAAGAAGCATGATGTACTTGATCTATGGAAGCACTTTAAAAAGATTGAATTATCATGCTCTATCGATCACTACGGTGAACGTGCTGAGTATATGCGTAAGGGTACAGATTGGGGCGTAGTTGAAACTAACCTGTTAACATTTAGAGATTTAGACTATGTTAGTTTCCAAATGAACACTGTATTCTCAATTTATAATTACTTGACTATTGGTGAGTTCTACCAATACCTGAAGGATAAGAACATCGTAAGAACAGAAGACTGGTATCATAGTCTCTATCTTGCCGTACATCCTGATTATTATTGTGCAAAGAGCTTACCCAAACTTCTTAAAGTAGAAGCAAAAGAAAAAGCCTTAACTTGGGCTAATAACAATATGGATGACAAAACATGTGTTCCTAAGCTAGTAGTGGATGCAGTTAATTTTGCAGAAGATACTGATCAGTGGAGTCGAGTTCGTGAAAAGTTCCTAACTCATACTAGATCAATTGACCGAATTCGTGGCGAAAACTTCTGGGAGACATTCCCCGAATTAAATAGATTACAGGATCTAATGGAATGATTGAAAAAGATAAAGTAGAAAAGTTAGTTACAGAAGGCAAGTATTTCTGCGTATTGCCCTGGGTGCATTTTCATGCGTGGCCAGATAAGCGAGTAATGCCTTGCTGCGTTGCTGATAGTAACATGCCGGTCGCTAAGATCGACGGTGATCAAACTATTCTTGACATGATGAATAGTCCTGACTATAAGAAGATTCGCTCAGCAATGCTTGAAGATGAACCCGTTGAAGCATGTAAGCGTTGCTTCGATCTTGAACTTATGGGTACGTGGACTATGCGTCAAAGTCATAACAAGCGCAGAGGACTTGATTATGTAGACTATATTGCTAGCAACACTCAAGAAGACGGTGCGCTCTCTGAGTTTGAAATGAAGTACATGGATATTCGTTTCAGTAACTTGTGCAATATGAAGTGCCGCAGTTGCGGACCTGACTGTTCAAGTCTGTGGGCACAAGAGTTCAAAGACAAGCGCGGACAAGAAATGTGGGATGAATACTTCCCCAATCGTAAGGTAGTTATCAACAATAACGACGACCAAAAGTTTATGGTTAAGTTAAAGCCATACCTTGCTGATGTTACAGAAGTATATTTTGCTGGCGGCGAAATTATTATTACACCAGAACACTATGAATGTCTTGATTATTGGATTGAAAGTGGCCAATCAGAAACTATTGAGTTGAATTATACTACTAATTTCTCAACACTACATGGATATAAGGACAAGAACCTACTTGAATATTGGAAGAAGTTCAAGAATATTCAGGTATGGGCAAGCTTAGACGCACACGGTGATCTAGCAGAATGTATTCGTAAGGGCACTGATTGGGACAAGACTGTTGCTAATATTAAGAGGCTTAAAGAAGAACTTCCTCATATTCAGTTCCAGATAACTCCTACTATTAGTATTTGGAATATCTTTAAGTTCCCTGATTTTATCGATTACATGGTTGAAAATGACTTAATTGATATGAAGATTAGTCCACGCTTTAACCTAGCAACTAACCCTTGGTACGCTAACATTATGATTCTTCCCAAGCATGTGAAGAACAGATTGATTGAACTTTATAGAGTCTACCAAAACAAGTATGGCAAAGACAACGTAGACGTATATAACGGGTTCAAGATGATCATCTATAACTTAAGCGTAGGTGATGAGAACAAGGGCGGCATTCTAGAGTTCAAGCAGTTCAATGATGAATTGGATCAGTTCAGAAACGAAAAGTTTGAAGACCTTGTTCCAGAAATTAAGGAAGTGTACGAGTGGGCCGCAAGTTAATTGCAATTGAAGCTCCTGAACCCTATCTAGCGGTTACATGGCAAGTAAACAATTTTTGCAACTTTAGATGCAGTTATTGTAACCCTGGTAATTGGGCAGGAGCAAACCCCAATAACGGCAATTTAGACTTGTATATCGAAAATCTTGACACTATTATTAAGAAATACAAAGACGTAGGATATAGAAACTTCAAGTTCTTCTTTAGCGGCGGTGAACCTACTGCATGGAAGAACTTTATTCCTATCTGTGAATGGCTCTATAAAGAATTACCAAGAGCTACATTAGCAGTTAATACTAATCTAAGCAGACCGCTTGATTGGTGGAAGAAGCATCACTATTTGTTTGATGATATTGTGGCTAGCTTTCACGTAGAGTTCACAAAGAAAGAACGCTATGAAGAAAACAGTATTTTCTTATGTGACAAAGTAAACTATTTGTCAACTAAAATGCTACTACACGAAGAAAGATTTTGGGAAGTCGTAGAGTTTGGCAATCATTTAAAGACAGTAATGCCTAATTACTTCTTAGAGTGGACTCCGCTATTTGATGAAATGACAGTTAACGCTGGTCCATGGAAGTATTCAGACCCTGCAAAGGAAGAGTTTATTAGAAACTGTACTACTGAAATGCATTTGTCAAAGCCAAAGCCTATGAAGCGTACTACTCGCACAGTGAGCTATAATAGATATGATGACGATAGCACTGAGGTTTGTAACAGTAATGAAGTGATTGTAGCAGGAAACAACTTCTTTAAGGGTTGGGAATGCGATGTCGGTGACGCTATCTTTATTAATCCTGTTGGTGAAATCAGTCTCGCAAGCTGCGGTCAAGGTGGTACAGTAGGACATATTTTAGAAGATGTAAGCAAGGTAGGACCTAAAAGAATTACATGTTATAAAGAGCATTGTCATTGTGGCACTGATATTATTATTCCTAAGTGTAAGGTAATTCAAAATGGATGATAGAATTAAAGTAGTGTACAGTTGGATCGGTCCTAAGGGGCCTCTCTGGAATACTGAATTACCTAACGTATTGTCAATGGCCGCTGCTGCTGAGAATACGCACTTAGAATCACGCTACTATAATTCAGACAGCACTTGGGTGCAAATGTTTAGTCACAGCCGCGACAAGTTTGATATGTATCCTGCTTGCTCAATTACTGTTGAAGATGACAGACCTTTTATTATCCCTTACACCTTATTTTGGCGTGTAGACTTTTCTTTATATTTTTGTGGAAGAACAGGCTTATTAGAATTTGCACATGTTCCTTGGCATTTAATTAGATTAGTTGGAATGAAGAACGGATATATTCTAATCGATCACGGCGTCGAAGCATACATGTCTGATCATCAACTAAATGCAATGCATGGATACTTTAACGGTATTCACGGCTTGCCACTAAACAAAATCATTTATATGACTGGCGCAGTAAATGCTAAAGAAATTTATGAAGATTATTGCCAGCGTAACGGCGTTCCAAACGAACCGAGTCAACGATTAACTATTGTTCCGTATGCTTCTAGTGCATATATCTTTAAGCGTCATTTACAGTTGCCAGCAGATGAACCCGTGTATGATGAGGAACGTCTTCCAGAAAAACTATTCTTAATGTGGAATCGCAGATTCAGACAGCATAGACTAGAAGCAGTATTACACTTAGAGCATTTGGGCCTAATAGATAGAAGCTATGTAAGTTTTAGTAAAACACATATTGAACGACCAACTGATACATTCTTATCATATGCTGAGAACATGGGTATTGTTAACCCATATAGACATTTAGGACTAAGCGAAGACACAGTTGCTAGATTTGATAATAAACTTCCACTAGTATTAGATGGTGAAAACGATATTACGCAAATGTGTGAAGACGAAGGTCACAAGTCAAGAACATATTATCAGAACAGCTTGATTAGTATCGTAACCGAAACTAATTTCAGTGAGAATGAAGTTGCATTAACTGAGAAATCATTTAAACCTTTTAAGGAAAAGCATCCCTTTATTTTGATTGCTGGACCGGGCGCACTAAAATATCTCAAGTCTCTAGGGTTTAAAACATTCGAAGAATTCTGGCCAGAAACATATGATCAAGGTAACGTGCCTCCAGCCGAGCGAATGATACGACTGCAAGAAGTGTTTAAGATTATTGCTTCTTGGGATGAAAATCAATTACGAGATTTTAGACGTAGAGTTAAGCCTATTGTTGAACATAATTTTCAAGTCTTGAAATCACTGTCAGTGACTACAGTATTGGATGACCTTGACAAAATGATTAGAGAGAATATTAAATGAATAAAACTGTATTAGTATGTGGTGCAGGCGGATTTATTGGTAATTATCTAGTAGAGAGTTTAAAAGAAAAGGGTCATTATGTAGTGGGCACAGACTTGAAAGTCCCGCTATATAATGAAACTAAGGCTGATAAGTTCTATATTGCTGATTTAAGAGACCAGTACTGCGTAGATGATCTATTCAACGTACACGAATACGATGAAGTATATCAGTTAGCCGCAGATATGGGCGGCGCAGGATATATCTTTACTGGCGAACATGATGCAGATATTATGTATAACAGCGTACAGATTAACTTAAACATATTAGACAACTGTAAGAGACATAAGATTAAAAAGGTCTTTTATAGCTCAAGTGCATGTATGTATCCTGAACACAATCAGACAGACCCTAATAATCCTGATCTAAGTGAAGACAGTGCTTATCCTGCTAACCCAGATAGTGAATATGGTTGGGAAAAGCTGTTCAGTGAACGATTATACATGACATACGAAAAGAATTATGGAATCGAATGTCGCATTGCACGTTTTCATAATGTATTTGGTCCTCGAGGTTCTTGGAATAACGGTAAAGAAAAAAGTCCTGCTGCACTATGCAGAAAAGTAGCATTTGCTGATGACGGAGACACTGTTGAGATTTGGGGACCAGGCACTCAAACACGTAGTTTTTTATATATTGATGAGTGTATCGAAGGCATTCACACCATCATGGAAGGCAATGTATCTAGACCGCTGAATCTAGGCAGTGAACGTATGATTAGCATTAATGATTTGGCACTGTTGATTGCTAGTTTAACTAACAAGAAAATCAATATCAAAAACGTTGATGGCCCAATGGGCGTTATGGGTAGACGCAGTGATAATACACTCATTAGAGAACTATTAAACTGGAGTCCTAAAGAAGATTTAGAAAACGGTTTATTAGAAACATATCGCTGGATCAACGAGCAAATTATGTTAGGGAAAAATGATGCCTAAGAAATATATCATTGGCTTAGGATGTAGCTGGACACAGGGCGAAGGCGGATACCCTGATGAGATTTGGCATCAATATAACGGTCGCCCCCAGATGAGTTTGCGTGGCAAGTGCGACTATCATATCAGACATTATGAGATTGAAAATAGCTGGGTCAATAGATTAGCAACTGATCATTTCCCTGATCATACTCCTGTTAATCTAGGCATTAAGGGTATTGGCAATCGTGCAGCAGTAGAACAATTGCATTTCTGTGACAAAGTAGACTTTGAAAACAGTGAAGGTATTATTGTATTACTACTCAGTGGATTTGAACGACTAGACTTGCCTGCTACATACAGCGAAGGTGATGGCTTAGACGATGGCTATAGTAACGGACAATATAGACATTACAAGTGGCAGACTGCATGGCCTATTGACAGTCAGAACTTATTTTGGAAAGTATATGCTAAGGAGTTATTCTCTGAGAGATTTGTAGCAACTCATCAAATGATGGTTTTATTAAATGTACAAGCATTTGCTAAAAGTGTAGGATACAAATTAGTTGTTGCTAATGCATTTAATCAAGTTCATAACGGTAATGTATATGATTACTTTAAAACAAATACCGGCGACTTGGTAGACAAGTTTGATTGGAGTTGTTATCTACATAATAGTACAGAATATGTAGCATTTGTTCAAAAATTAGTTGAACTAGATAATATTATGGATCCTAAAGACTGGCAAGGATTCCACCAGCACTATTTTAACCGCACATGGCCAGCAGAATATCTTACTAATTGTGAAGGCGCACATCCTACTATTAAAGGATACAAAGTAATTGCAGATGAGCTTGCAACCTTTGTTAAATACAAGGGATATGCCTAAGAAGAAGATCAGCTTTGTAAACCCCAATTTCCAGCAGGGACCTAAGGAGTTCAATGCATATTACCTGCCGTACAGTCCGGGTATTATTTGGAGTTATGTAAAGCAGTTCGAAACAGTTGATGAAAACTTTGAGCTGGATCAATTTATTTGGCGCCGTGATCCTATTGAAGAAGTGGTCGAAAGATTAAAAGACAATGACGTTGTAGGATTTAGCACATATATTTGGAATAGATCGTACAATCACGTATTAGGCCGCGAACTAAAGAAAGCTAATCCAAAAATATTTTTATTTGCAGGCGGCCCTGAGCCTCCCATCACTGATAAAAATTTCTTTCAAAAGTTTCCCTACCTTGATTTATGCGTAAAACAAGAAGGCGAGAAAGCAGTTAGAAGCGTATTAGAACAATATCTAACTGATAAGAATTATCTTGACATTACCGGATTAATTGTTAATATCCATGGCAACACAGTTGATACTGGCCTCCCTAATCGTATCAATGATCTTGATACGATTCCCAGTCCATACTTAACAGATGTATTCAAACCTCTTATGGAGAAGCACCCTGAGGTACGCTGGAACGCAACACTAGAAACAAATCGCGGTTGTCCATATATGTGTACGTTCTGTGACTGGGGAAGTCTCACATATAGTAAGGTCAAGAAGTTTGACTTAGAACGAGTTTATGAAGAACTAGAATGGATCGGTAGAAATGAATGCGACTTCGTATCATTGACTGATGCTAACTTTGGCATCTTCCCTGAGCGTGATAGTCTTATTGCAGACAAACTAATCGCTGTGCAGAAAGAATATAACAACCCTAAAGCTTACACGATTGCCTGGGCGAAGAATCAAAAGCAAGAAGTGGTTGACATTGTGCGTAAGTTGATCTACGAAGGCGGAAGCAAAATGGGCCTCAACCTATCAGTGCAGTCAATGGACGACAACGTATTAGACATTATTAAGCGTAAGAACCTTGCTATGAATAAGATTCAAGAGGTCTTTGACTTGTGTGAGAAGTATAGCATCCCGCTATATACTGAACTTATTCTTGGGTTGCCCGGCGAAACATTAGAGACATGGAAAGACAATTTTTATAAATTGTTCAAAGCAGGTAACCACACTGGCATTACCGTCTATCAGGCTCAATTACTTGAAAACGCTGAAATGAATCTTACACAAAAAGCTGAGTACGAGCTTGAAGGTCGTATTGTTTATGACTATCTAGTTGGTACATATAACGAACATGAAGTAAAAGAGGGCATTGAAGTAATTGTAAGTACGAAAGATATGCCGCGTGATAAGATGGTTGATGCTCAGGTGTGGAGTTGGTTTATGAACACTTTCCACATTAACGGCATGACTAACTATATTTCACGTTTCTTATACATGTACAGTAACGTAGAATACGAAACATTCTACGAAAAGCTTTACGATTACATCTCAAGAGATGAATGGCTTAATAGTGAAATAGAGCGCATCAAAGAGCATTATAATAATTGGACTGAGAACGGTAGAATCGATCATGAACCTATTCAAGGTATGGAGATTCACGGCTGGAACTTGATTCATAGCACTGTAATTAACTTGCAGGGAGAACGTAAACATAAGCATGTGTTTGACTTGATCGATAATTTTGTCAAGGATAATTTTGAATTGCCGGAACAGATACTAAATGATTTGCTATTCGTACAGCGCAAGTTCCTAATAAATTATGAAGAATGCAGTTCATACCCTATAAATATTGAATTGGAAAACGACATTATCGGATATGTTCAAGGTGAGAGCTTATCCACTAAATCAGTATACGAGTTTGATTTTCCTGAGGACAAGCCAATGGGCCTCCAACAGTTCTGTGAGCAAATCTTTTTTGCTAGACGCAGAAACTTTGGTAAGAGTTGGATAACGAAACTTTAATATATGGCAATTATTAATAAAGAAAATATACTTTTTTACGGTAATAACGGACCAGAACTAAGACTAGGTTCGTCATTGTTTTCATTTTATGATTTCGATGATACTGATTACTGGTATATTGACTTCATGCATGGCTGGAATCTAATAGATGCTATCGATCATATTCCAGAAGAGGTGTATAATCGTATCAGACAGGGTACTGCAATACTAATATTCAATAACAGTCATGAAGCGTTTCACGATTCAATTGACTATATCTATCGTTACTTTGTTACTAGTTTAAACTTGCCCGCTAATAATATTAGGCTCTTGACTGAGAGTGCTACTATTATGGATGAAGTCAAGCGTGTATCAGAGATATATCAAAAGCCACACATTCAAGTAGAATGGCTGCGTATTTTTGAATTCAATGTTAGAAATTCTATAGTGTTGCCAGGCTTTTCTAAGTTAGTAACCTTAACAACAAAACAATATGACAAGAAGTTTTTAAATCTTAATCGTCGCTGGCGCCACCATAGACCTATATTAGTTGGCTTACTAGAACTAAACAATATTCTTGACAAGGGACATGTAAGCTTTTGTCAGTATGTTGATGGCCAAAATTGGGATATGATCTATGGTTATCTGACGGGAACCAGCCAATATCTATGCCCAGAACTATATCAACTGTTTATGGACAATAAAGAAAGAATAACAAGTATTCCAAATATGTTCCTAGATACAGCAGAACTACATGTAAATCAAGTACACGTTGATAACGGACTAGATCAATATTATGAGGATACTTATTTTAGTATAGTAAACGAAACTAATTACTTTAAAGACTTTGGTGAAGGCATTTTCTTAAGTGAAAAGGTCTTTAAGCCTATTCTTAAAAGACACCCTTTTGTACTATTATCACGCCCTCACAGTCTCAAAAAACTACGTGATTTGGGATATAAAACGTTTAGCCCATACATAGATGAGAGTTACGACGATGAACACGATGACTACAAAAGACTATTCATGATTGTAGAAGAAATTAAACGTTTGAGCAATTTAAATGACAATGAGCTTGAATCATTTTTGGTAGCTATGAGAGAAGTGATAGATTACAACTATAATCTTTTGCTAAGCAAGGGTCCAATGGATAGCGCACAGTATATAACAAAATTAGGATAAATCATGTTCGATTACGAAAAATATAAAAGATTTTTTACGTTTGGATGCAGCTTTACAGAATATAAATATCCAACTTGGGCTAACATTATGCAGCGCAACATGCCTGATGCTGAGTTTTATAATTTAGGTAAATGCGGCGGCGGGAATATGTTTATTGCTAATCGAATTACAGAAGCCAATCGCAAGTTCAACTTCTGCGAAACTGATTTGGTTATGGTTATGTGGAGTACCTTTTGCAGAGAAGATAGATATACATATGACTTTGGCTGGAAGACACCCGGTAACATCTATACCCAAAAAGAATATAGTTTTACTACAGATGAATATCTTAAAGAGTGGGGACAACCGCTGACATATTTGGTTCGTGACTTATCGATAATTGACATGACAACTAAGTTCATAGACCGCTTACCTTGCGACTCATTATTAACATCTAGTGTTCCGTTTGACCATCAGCAAGATTTAACGTGTGACAGGACAAAACATATTCTTAGCGTATATACTGATTTGATTGACAGTTATCCAGACAACATGTTTGAATTAGAAATGAATGGCTACTGGACGCATGGATCAAAATATACTGAAACGTGGACACCTTTGTATGAAGATTATCATCCTAGTCCGCTACGTTACGCAAACTACCTCAAGAAATTAGGAATAAATTTAAGTGATCAGTCATACCAATATGCAGTCGATTCTACTAATAGGTTAAGTTCTATTACTCATCACACTCAATTTCCAATTATTTTTCCCAAAGAAGAATTTAAAAACATGCACTCAAACATGCTATAAATATTCGCATGAAACTGATAGCTAACGGGTGTAGCTGGACCTACGGTGGAGGTCTTGACGCTGGCATTACTCGACAAGAACTTAATCAGCTTACTTGGCCCAAGCACCTTCATGATTTGTTAGGAATAAGTGATTTTGTGAATCTAGCAGACGGGTGTGGAAGCAATCAGCGTATCTTTAGAACAACACTAGACTATTTGCTTAACAATGATTGTTCAGATTCAGTCTTTGTAATTCAATTCACCGAAGAATCAAGGTTTGAGTATTACTATCCACTAAGCCTTAGTGATCAATATGAAAACATTAGTGAAAGATGGATGAAGGCTAAAGTAAATGTTCTTATTCCTAGCACTATAGATAGGTTTGAAAAACATTATAACTTATCGCAAGAGAGAATATTATATCACAATAGCGAAATTCAAAACGTCTATACATATATTGAGCGGTGTGAGGCATTGAATAATCTATTCAATAAGTTCAATATTAAGTATTATTTTTGGGACTGTAATCAGTTGCCCCAACGTATGCCAGAACCATATAGAAGTTTTATATTAAACAGCTATAATTGGCTAGAGTATAACAATAGTAATTGGCAATACTGGGAATATGATAGAATAAATCAAGATTTTGATAATCACCCTAGTGTTAGTGGACATAAACAAATAGCACAACACATTTACAATATAATTAAAGAGGATTTACAATGAAGACTGTTGCAATGATTGGAGTAGGAAAGCTAGGACAAGATTGTGCCGAAGTTATGGCTGAACATTATGATGTTGTAGGATATGACGTAGAGCCAAGAACTCCTATGTTCCCTATGAAGGATACTATTCGTGAAGCTGTATTAGATAGAGACATTATCTTTATTGCCGCGCCCACTCCTCATGAATCAATCTATGGCGGAGAAACTCCTACAAGTCATTTGCCCAACAAAGATTTTGATTACACTATTGTATCAGAGATCCTAGACGAAGTTAACAAGCACGTAAATCAAAATCAATTAGTAGTATTGATTAGCACTGTATTGCCCGGCACTGTTCGTAACATTTTGCGTCCTAAGATTACTAACGCACGATTCATTTATAATCCATATCTAATTGCTATGGGTACTGTTAAGTGGGATATGGTCAACCCTGAAATGATCATCATTGGTACTGATGATGGATCAGTTACTGGAGACGCAGCAGAGTTGATTGATTTCTATAAGCCGTTAATGCAGAATGATCCTCGTATCGAAGTAGGTACATGGGACGAAGCAGAATCAATTAAGATTTTCTATAACACATTTATCAGCACTAAGGTTGCACTAGTCAATATGATTCAGGATGTTGCCGAAGCCAATGGTAACATCAACGTGGATATTGTGACTAAGGCACTAGCTAATAGTACATATCGTATTACTGGCCCTGCATATATGACTGCTGGTATGGGCGACGGGGGTGCATGTCATCCTCGTGATAACATCGCACTGAGATATCTAGCAGATAGACTTGACTTGGGTTATGACTTGTTCGATAGCATTATGCGGGCAAGAGAAGTTCAAGCTGAGAAGATGGCATTGCGCTGCTTAAAGAACGGCAAAAATGTAACAATCGTGGGTAAAGCATACAAGCCCAACGTACCATATACGAACGGTAGCTCAAGCTTGTTAGTTGGACATTACATTGAACAGCATGGCGGCAATGTAAACTATTATGATATTCATACTGGTGACACTGATATTAAGCCAAATTGGACTGATGTATATCTAATCGGTTACTGGGAAAAATATGTCGAACAAATTAATTTCCCTGGATATGCTACTGTCATCGATCCCTGGCGCAGGTACGAAGGACTATCTACTATCAAGTACGGTGATACTAGACAACTAACTAGAGTAGTTCAACCAGATGATTACCAAAATTACGTAGGAAATATTTTGTTTAACCTGCTCTATCCTGAGTTGAAGCAACACTCTGATAAATCATTTTTTATCTATGCTAACTTCAATTCACAATTTACGTTAGCTAATTATCCTACTGAAACTATTGTAGACTTAATTGTAGAGCAATACAATCAAGGAAAGAGATATTTCTTCTTTGAAAGCTTTGCTGAACCGTTCAATAACTCACTGTTTAAGAAGATGGACACTATCATTGATTTGGTGAATGAGAAGTTTAATGATGTTAAGTTTTTCTTCTTGACTGGGTGTGTTAACGGTGAAGAAGAATATAAGAATAGAGCTAACTCTATGGGCTTAGAAGTAAAATTGCAGGTAATAGCTGCTAGATACTTTGAATCTGGATTAGTAGGTTCATATCGTGACCTTTCTAGTGATGAATATGATGCAGAAAGATTAAGAGACAAGAAATATCTATCTTTTAACCGAATGCCTAGAAATCATCGCTGTGAGCTATTAGAGTTTATACTTGCAAATGATCTATTGGACAGCGGCTTTGTATCGTTTGGTAACTATGCGTTGTGGGATTCAGATGAATATCTTAAGATTGCTGTAAAGGATTTTGAGCATATACAGAAAAATATTAATCTGTTGCCACTAAACATTAATGCTACTTCGGAGCGTAGAAATCCAGCAGACATTCGTTTTGAAGATACTGAATATTTTGATAATAGTTATTTCTCAATTGTAACTGAGACTGCTTATTATCAGACTAATCAGGTTGGGCCGAATATTGAAATTGAAAAGGATATTTTCCCCAGCGAAAAAATCTACAAGCCTATCGTTATGAAGCATCCTTTTATTCTTATGGGTAGACCACATTTCTTGGAAGCATTAAGAAGTCATGGGTATAAGACCTTTCACCCATACATTGATGAAACTTATGATACTGTAGAAGACGATAATGAAAGAATGCAGTTGATCTTTAATGAAATCAAGCGTCTTACTAGTTTTACAGATGAACAGTATAAAGAGTGGATGCAGCAAGTAAAGCCTATCATTGAACACAATAAGACCCATATGTTCAGTGAAAAGCACGATTATCGGGTAACAAAAGATATCTTAAAATATTTTGAGTGATTCTATACGTTAAATATACTTTGATGAGGAGTTACCATTGGATTTTAATCTAAAGTCTTTAGCCAAAGAACTTAAACCTAACGAAAGACCAACCGAAGATGTTGGCGATGTCCGCCATCGCAGTATGATGGAAGCGATCAAGCCATATGCCAAAGAAACCGTTCAAAAGAACTTAACACCAGTATACGTAGACTACAAGACACGAAATACTAAAATGGTTCTTGTATTGTGCCCTGAGTGGAGTCCATACATGCCTCCGTTTAGTCTTGCACGCCTAAGTGGTATTGCTAAAGCATCGGGCTATGAAACGCATATCATGGACTTGAACGTTAAAGCATACAACGCATATCGTGATGATTGGCAACCTAATCAGAAATTGCCTTTCCGTCTATGGGATCCTAGCTCTAGCTGGCACTGGCTGGGCGATACGTACATGAACGATATTCACCCTGTGCTAGAGCCTTTATTATCAGAAGCAGTAGATCAAATCATTGAAATGAATCCTGATGTTGTTGGATTCAGCGTGTATTATATCAGTGAAGAACCTACTAAGTGGATGTGTCAAGAAATCAAGCGTAGAGCACCTCACATTCTTATTGCAGTAGGTGGCCCTAACGTACATAAACACTGGTTCAAGATCGAACCCTATTATGACTATGTTATTGTGGGCGAGGGTGAGCAGAATCTACTTGTCATGCTTGATGAGATTGAAGAAGGCTGGCGCCCAACTGAACCAAAGGTACTAACACAACCAGAGAATCAACGTATCAATATTAACGGTCTGCCTATGCCAGACTATGAAAGTATTGACTTCTCGTTGTATGAAGTTCCAAACGGCGTTAACTCAGAAATTAGTCGAGGTTGTACTGCTAAGTGTACCTTCTGCGAAGAAACACACTTTTGGAAGTATAGACAGCGCCAAGCAGTTGACTTGATTACAGAAGTCGAGTGGCTCTATTATAACAAGGGCACGGATGTCATTTGGTTTATTGACAGTCTTATTAATGGTAATGTCAATGAACTTAGAGCGTTCGCATTAGCACTTAAAGAAAAGGGACTTAAGGTTAAGTTTACTGGATATGCCCGTCACGATGGTCGTATGGACTTAGCATATCTACAAGACTTAGCTGACGGTGGCTGTATCATGTTTAACTTTGGATGTGAATCAGCCTCACAGAAAGTGCTTGACGATATGCACAAGGGTGTTACTATCGCAGAAATGGAGCAGAACTTTATTGACTGTAAGAAGGTTGGTATCTGGTGCCCAACTAACTGGATCGTTGCTTTCCCTACAGAAGACTTCCAAGACTATAGCGATACTATGACATTCATGTGGCGTATGCGTAACAACAATGTCAACAACATGGGTCTTGGTGTAGGATATGGATTGGGTCCTGAGACAATTGTTGGTCAGAACCCACA
>JACCDW010108984.1_pt1 | contig 19091 bp, 25 predicted proteins | sample 7449781 | NCBI WGS metagenome assembly JACCDW01 (sample SAMN15323449, study PRJNA562643) | freshwater metagenome | isolation source: river surface water | place: USA:Blue River Watershed | collected 2017-08-18
CATTTGATAAAGAAAATCACATTACTTTATCTGAGAAATGTTACTTTTTAAAAACTATAGGGGCAACCACCATTCTTTCAAATAGTTCAGAAGAATTCATAAAAGATTTATACAAAGACTCTGTAATACATGAAGTACCTGTAAAAAGAGTTATAAATAGTAAGGCAAGTGATAGAAAAAATGAAGTATGTGAGTTATGTATTCAAATTTAATTTTTTTATAGGTATTACATATGAACAAGCAGACAGAAAAGACATTGACCTCTCTTATCAAAAAAATGGACACAGAGACAAAGGTAATTCTGAGGAAAGAATCTGATTTTTTAAAAAGACTAAAAAAATTTGATGACGATATCCTAGTTTTACAAAAAAGAATAGTAAATGCTGGTATCCCAGCTTACCAAAATCCTCAATTGGTAAGAATAGCCGTCTTGAAAAATAAAAAAATTCGTAAAAGAAACCAGATTAAAAAGGAACTCGAAAATTATAAAAAAAGATTCCTTACCAGGAAGCAAAGGCTAGAAAGACTAAATTCTTTGATGGAAAAACATTGGAATTCTCTCTCTAGAATCAGAAAGAATCGAGCTTAAGCAGTACAACTTTTATCATTTTCTATACTCACCTGCCGAAGTGTGTCGTAAAACGCGTCTATAAATTGTTGTTTCTTCTCTGCCATATCCCATATCATCACGTCGGCTGAATCTAGCTTGTCGTGTTTATATTTATCCTTTGGTTTATCCAATATAAGATGGTAAGCATCGACCTTTCTATCTTTTTCTGGAAGATTTATATGTGATTTATAACGTGCTGCTCTTCCGATGACTTGTTCTACCCTTGTTTTGTTCCAATAAGGTTCCATGATTATGACTGTCCTGGTCTCCTTCAAATTCAGCCCTTCACTTCCAGATGCAGAGACAAGCATTATTCTTGTTTTTCCAGAATTGTAGAGTGAGATGTTTTTATCCTTTTCTTTTTTACTTAGACCACCTATAACCTGGCTAAATTTGATATCTTCTGCTTCGAGTATCTGCTTAAGGATAACTATACCAGTATCTATCCAATTTGAATAAATCAAAATCTTTTTTCCAGCATTGTAGTCCTTTACAATTTTTTCAGCAATCCACTTTATCTTTGGTGAAAGAACATTGGTTTTATTACTTGCTCTACGTATACCGTTGTAAAACACTGTGATATTGCTTGTATCTTCTAGGTATTCTGGTAAATTAGCACGAACATCTTCTTGGATACTGTAGTATTCATTGTAATATTTTTGAGACATTGGTAACATAACAACGTGTTCTGTGACTTTTGGATAATTTACAATGTCTTCTGTCTTGTAGAATGAAATTTTGCATTCAAAAAAAGCTTTAAACAACTTTCTACGCTTTTTCTCGTCTTTTACGGCAGAAATTTTGTCTATAGCTACACCGCTTACACGTTTACCTTCTACCAACGAAAGCTGTTTTGCCAATTCGCCTGGAGAATTTTTAACAATTGTGGCTGAAAGCAAGATAACCTTGAATGCTCTACTAGCACAATTAAACATTGCTTCAAACATCATCCCACCACCATTAAAATTGTGTGATTCGTCTATAATCAGTACAGCATTTAAACACACTGTATACCCTTTCTTTTTGAAAAAGTTTGAAAGTTTTTGATAGCTTTCTACCTTTATCTTTTCTCTGAAAGGTAGCTGAAGTTTGTCTATGGTATTTTCAAAATTTGAAACCAAACTTGCCGGGGTTGCAATAATAACATGTTTATCAGGGTAAGTTTTTAGAATTTCTTGTGCAGACAATAGGGCAGTGATAGTTTTTCCTGAACCCACACCTTGAAAAACGATTAACCCTCTTGCGTCACTACGTACTATAAAATCCATTACTGTTTTCTGATGTTTCATCGCATTTACTACCATGGCTAATTTTACAGTTTTCTTGGGTGTCGGTGTAGACATTGATACTAGAATTAATTTATAAAAAAAATAGTTGCTAATATTTTTTATAAAAAATATTTTTTTTTGTATGTAAAAAGAAAAGAAAAATGTCACAATTTTTGAACTTGTTAAAAGGTATAGGAAAGGGAGACAACTTACCTCTTCTTTCATCTCTTGCAGAACCTGTAAAAGATAAAATCACAGAAGCTATCGGTGGAAACATCGAGAACTTGGTATCTTCACCACCAGGTGTTGCTGAAAAAATCAGTGAAGAAATCAGTGAAAAGGTCCCTGTACTATCAAATTCTATGCTTTCTGTATCCAAATTGTATAGATGGAGGGCTGTTATTATTATTGCCTTGGTTGTTTGGGCTATTTTCATGGTTGTTTCAAGAATTTTCGTAAAAGATGAAGAGGCTAGAGGTCATATTGAAACCACAAATAATCTACTCCTTGGAAACAACGGTATCTTGTTGCTCATAGGATTGGTGTGGTTCGGGTCTCTCATTCTTATTGCCCTTGTGCCAGCATTTATTGCTATTACTCCAAAACTAGAAAACATCTTGGGAACTGTCGGAACTGCTTTGAGTACCTTCACTGGAGGAAAGCTCGCTTAAAAGCTCTGAAAATTTTATAAATTCGATGTTATTTGCTTTATAAAAGTCTATAAATTTTTTATGATTTTCCCTTACTTTTTCTCCGAAAATAGGAGTTTTACCATGTTCCATCTCATGTTCTTGAAATGCTACACACACAATTTTAAGAGGCTTTCCATATAATCTAGGAATCTCTGCATATTTTAACGGTGTTCCAAACACCTTTTCACCAGCTGTCCCTGAAGTGTTCCAATTACGTGTTTTAACCTCATAAATACAGTCTTCTGTTTCGATGTCTGGTACATAACAGAGTTTTTTAACAGGTTTTTTTGGTTTTTTACCTAACTTTTTTAAAACTTCAAAGACTATTTTCTCGCCTAGCAAAGCTGACCAATTTTTGGTTTTGTTATCAAGAATTTTGGCAGCCCATGTCTTTTCTTTTTTTTTACATCTGTTCTTTGACTTACCATGCAAACACCATTTAATAATTTGATTATAAATCTTAGGTTTCATTGATAATCAAATTTTTATTTTTTTAAGTTTTAGGTGTATTCATCATAGATATCCCATGGCATATGGAAATTTTGTAAAATCAGTTCATCTGTCGCCCATGGTTTGCGTGTCACGATTTTCCACGGAACACTTGCGACCATATATTCTTCACACATTATTTTCACCAATTCAAAATCTGCTTCTTTTCTCTCGAAAATACTCTGCATATAGCTAGAAAATCCTTTTACATTTTTTTTTATATATTCTATATCGGATATGTATAACAAAAGCTGGGTTAACTCTGGTGACATCCTGCTTTGTTCAGAGTTATACTTTAAAATCTTGTCAAGCAGTTCATATTTTCGTGGATGGTTGTTTATAGTTTCATATGGCATGAGTTCTTGCAAGTCATCTAATAGTCTTACATTTTTTTTACTATCTAAAATGTCTTCTAGTAATTCTAATGAAAATTTTTCTGGGCTTTTTCGTTGAACATTATGGTTTTCACGCTGGGCAATACAGTGGTCAAATTTGTAATTTTTATCATCCTTGTGGTTTATGTAAAATTCTTTAGAACAATGCTTAGAAACAAATTTCCAATTTACCAAAAAACCATGTCCTTTATTTACCAGCTCTTCAATCACTTTGTATCTTATATATCTCATCGCATAGTTTATTATTTTTTTTCTTTAATATAAAATAGTTTATTCCCACGATGGACACCAGATTGCCTGCGCATCTCCACTAAAATGTAAAATATACACGTCCTTAATTTTTTTAATGTCAACTGTTAAAATCACAGATTCTTCATCACAAAAGTAAACACCCTGGTTTTCATATGCATACTGTAATGTGTATACTTTGTCTTGTATGTAGATTTTTCTCTCATCAAATTCGATAATTAAAACATTATGTGTGATGGTATCGTAAGCATTGATTGTCGCAGTAGGACCAATCAGTATACATTGAAGATTTATAAAGAAATCGCGTTCACACTTTTTACCACTTACACTTGCAAACATGCTTTCAAAAACATAAAGTATTTCTTCTAGCTGCCCAATGTTTATGATTTTATCCACAAATTCTTCATCTTTATACATTTCATATTTTTCATTAACACATTCTATGACGTCTTTTATAGTTTCATAATATCCTAACAAGGCTTCCTCATCCATCGGGTTGATGATTACTTTTCTTTTAACAAGAATCATAATTTGAAAAGAATATGTGTTCTAGCTCTTGCTTGATGTATTCTAAAATCTCTTTTTCAGGCTTATCCAACTTTGAAAGAACCTTGGAACATACTTTTTTTCTATCTTCAAAGGCGTGATTATATTTAACAAACCAATTAACGTCCTTTAATGCTAATGCTTTGTCAAATAAATAAAAGTTCTAAGTTTAGTTTTATTATCGTCTGATGTACCTACCAATGAGGAAACCGAGTGAAAACCCTATAGCTGAAAATGTAAAAAGATGAGGCAAAGCTCTTTTTACAATTTCCACATTAAATTCTACTTCAAGGTCTTTGATATCCTGGTTGTTTTCGATTCTGTTTATAAGTCGCTTGATGATATCACGTAAATTACTCATTGGTACTGCTATTAGTTTTTCTTTAAGCATGTGTGTTCTTTCGCGTGTTCACTCCACACATACATTACTAGAAACAGGAATATACGCCGATAACACCCCGTCCCATACCAAATGAACAGATTGTCCTGGATATTCGAAAACAATAGTTTTTGCAACGGTAGTACCTGATACTGGGTCCAGAAGTCGCCCAGTAGGACAAGACAATCTATATACACCTCCTGTTGCCCTCGAAGAAAGCATGATTTTCTTTTCAAAACCGTCTACAACACCTGCAGGCAGTGTACCTGTTGCTATCCCGGAAGTTGTTACAGTAATAAAGGTCGTGCCTGTATTATTTGTGGGGTCAGCGATTCCTCCACCTGCTACACTAAACCTTTCCGGGGCATAACCTCCCAATAAAGACCCTGTTACAACCAAGTTATCAACCGTGGTATTTCCAAGGCATACGTTTCCGTTGGTACCTGTTACTACATCATCAACTACGCTCACGTCCTTTAAGAATTTAAAACAATCCGAGCTTTTATCCCATCCCATAAACCCTAATTTTGGAGAGGTGTCATAGTAATTAAACACAAACCCTTTGTCTTTTACATCTGAAATACTAGTCGTACCCACTGTAAATACTGAATCTGTTATCTGGGTAGACACACCATCCAAGACCAAAGAAGGTGTGGTGATAGTCACACTAGATGTCCCTGTTATAAGTGTGTTTGTGGAAGTAAGTAAACCTACATTTGATATGGTTCCTCCGTTAACGTCTACAGATGTTACACTTGCGCTACCAAACTGTACACCTCCTACTGCACCCGAGAAAATTTCTCCCGTGTTTGTTGCATCGGGTATATAGGTAAACAGACCTGTGCTAGTATCTCTTCCGAAAAAACCAATCTTTGGTCCTGTTGTAAAGTATCTATATTCTACACCCCTATCCATCAGGTCTGATGATACTGGCGGGCTTGTTCCACCTAATGTAATCACGGGGTCTTTTAATTGTGTTATTTGGGTATCTATGTAGGTAACATTGCCGTTTACCTGCAAATCTGCATTTACTACTACAGAATTGTTTGAATTCAAAATCAAATCTGTTCCAGTAGTTGTTATATTTTTCAAATCATCTCCAAAGGTTAACAACTTATTGGTTGGTATATTTATATTTGCAGTAGGAGACAGATTTATATCTAAACCTGCAGTGATTGTTAAATTCTTTGATGTATCGCCACTTAAGCTAACAATGTCATCTCCAAAAACAACCGGGGTATCTACAGTTACAAAAACAGAATCTAATGGGTTTAAATTAATATCGTTTCTTTTTGTAAAAGTTCCAGTATTACCTGCAACAGTTACAGGTGGTGTTTTGGATATAGTAAATGACGTGGTTGTTGGCGTTGTTTGCACTACAAAAACACCATCTATATTTGGTGTACTATTTGATGACGATATGGTTACTCTATCCCCAGGAACAAGAAGATGAGGTGTTGTTGTGCCAACTGTTACACTTGAACCAGTGGATATAGAATTTATAGTATAGGCAATAACGGACGAACCTGTATTTAGATTTATAGACCCATCTGATGTCGTTGTGGTATTATTAAGAGTCGTCGAATGAGTACTCGTATTTGAAGATGATGCATAACTCCCATTGATTGTACTAAATGACACGTTTCCATTTACAGAGGACTGTGTTATTCCACTTGTTACATTGACAATTCCTGTTCCGCTAGGGGACAGATTTATATTTGTGTTTGCAACATTTGAACTTATGGTATTTGCTGTTATTCTTATGTTTCCAAGGTCACTTATATCACGTACAAAAAGGTCACCGTTTATTCTCCAAAGCCCAACTGTTTCTATCCAGCATGCAGAATCTCCCACGGTATTTCCAAAAAAACACACTCTGCCACCTGTACCATTGGGTTTACCTACTTCTAATATAGAGAATGCTCCAGGTCCAGCAAGGGTCTGCCCTATACTGACACCATCTAATGTACCTCCTGTGACTATTATATTTGTAAATGATGTTCCAGACCCTCCTGAAACTGTAGTGGTTATAATAGACCCTAAAACATCTATTTGACTTCTTCCTGATAAATTTCGACCATTCAAGGGTTTTACCCCGTCGGAAGATTTATTACTCATTAACAATAAAAGACAAAATAAAAATGAACAAAATACATTTAGAAACTTAAAAGAAAATTACCTAATGTAAGTAACATGGAAACATTTTTTTTACAAAAACATCTTGAAGATGTGAATAGGCGTTTTCTAGGGTTTCAACAAATGGTAAATGTATTTAACGATGTTAATTTCTTCTTTTTATCAAAGGTTTTGTTTGATTATAAAAATCAAAAGTGGCAGGCAACACTGAATAAAAATGAAAACAGTTATAAAATATGTATACCATGCACATCTGATTTTTCTTTGTATAAAGATATACGCGAGTCCAACTTTAAATACATCAAAGACGTGTTAATGTTTGTATTAGATTTCAAGAGTGACGACAAGGAAGAGAGAAAACTAACCATTTATACATCAAAGAATAATCTATATGTCGTTTCTCTCTCAAGAAGCTTTAGGATGGAAATAAAATTTTTCAATGGAGAACCCATGCGTGACCATGAATTTTATACAAAACAAGACATAATGAAACTTGTTCAACAAAGAGATTAAATATTATTTTTTTTCTGCATATAAATTAACAAAAAGATATGGGAAGTGTGTTTTCAAGCGAAGAAGGTAATGGAAACTGCAGAGTATTAGACGAACGAAGTACATATATACTTGTAAGAAACTATGTAGTGCTGTTGAAAATTGTGTCCATGATTGAATCTCTTCATGATGGAAACGCAGACTTTTTCAATCAAGTAAAAGACAATTTTGCAGGGTTTTTGGTAGATTCTCAGACAATGCTTGAATTAATCAATGAATTACCAGAAAATATAGCTAATCAATTTGCTGTAACTGAGCAAAAAGTCATAGGTATAAACGAAGGAAAGCCTATATACAAGACTATTTCTTTTTACGACTCTTATAACGATTTCTTTTTCACAGAGATGAAAAGTTTTCCAACATTTGATGATGCAAAGGCTAGACTCAAAGAGCTTTCAGATAATCTAAAGAAAAAGGCAGAGGTAGTAGAAAGTTTGATTACTTCTATGTGTGTAAAAGAGATTGGAATTTAAAAAAAAATTAGTTTAGTAATATAAGGTAATACATGACATTTCTCAAAACATGGGAAGAATTTAAATGTAGTGAGAGTATAATGCAAAATTTTGTTTTACAAGTTTTGCTTGTTTTATGTGGTGCTAGGAATGCTTATTACAAGGATGATGGAGTAGAGATAATACCAGAGATGTTGAGTTTTTTAAAAAAGAACGAGTCAAAAATTAAATACAAGCAGTTTTCATCTAATTGTTTGTTAATTTATTCAAAAAAATCACACGAAGCTGTAGAATCGTGGATAAAGACGCAGGACCCAAATATACTAGGAAATCTTCTTGGGTTTAAATGTCTTTATAATGATAAACCATTTGGTACCAGTATTAATATTTTTGTACAATACAAGTCATGTTTTTACTATATAACAACATTCAAGTGTAACAATAAAGATGTAAAACAGGTCATGAAATCTTGCAAAAAAGACTATACACAAGCTCTTAAAATTCTTGGGCCTAGCTTTGATTCTATAGTGGTGATTTCAAAATCTAAAAAGCTTGACAAGCTACCTCCTTTAAAAAGAAAAATTTCTAGTATAGGAACAGTGTTCAAAAGCAGAAATATTGAAACTGGATATGTTTTAGATGATGAAACAGATTCATTGGTGAATATTGATTTAGATTTACTTTATTCTCTTACAACTTGACTACACACTACATGCTACTTAACAAATCAATGTTTCTCTCATTGATGTCATCATCAAGGTTTAATTGACCACTAAAAATAAAAGAATTTTGCTTTATAAATTCTTTGTTTTTTTGAGACTCTTGAAGCAATTGTCTTCTCTTGTGGTCTAAAAATTCTTTTTTACTTTTAATCTGTGTATACTGTGGTTGAATAGCATCTCGATTGTTGTTGTAATATTCTCTTGGTCTGTATTCTTCATCAAATCTGTCCGGGATTTGAAAGTTTACAACCCTACTTTCATTGTTTTCGGGATAACCAGGAATGGTCTTGTTTTCTCCCATGTGAGCAATGATTCCACCATAACTTGCGACATCTTGGTAATTATCTGCAAAATCATTCAGGCCAGAGATTCTGTCATAATTGAAATTCATTTGTGGTTGATTCTCGCCTTTAAGTTTCTCAAAAATTTGATTAAACTTGTCTCTGTTAAATGATGAACCTTTTCCAACAACATCCCTTAATTGTGCTTCTTGTTGTGGGTCAATTCTTATTCCGCTAAACAGAGATTCGTTTTTAACAGGTCTCATGAAATACTGACCGTATAAGCTGGGGTTTTTATTCAAATGGTCGTTGAATTTTTTGAATTCTTCTGGTGAAAGTCTCTTCTTTTTCATACTTTCTTTGATACTTTCTAGATTCTGCAAGCATTCTCTGTAGGCTTTTTTGATTCTTTTCTTTTCATCCTTATCAGTAACAGTTTTTATAATCTGTTTATACGTGTTGTATAGAGTTTCCTCTGTGGTGTTTTCGTTCATTTTAAAAAGCAAATACAAGTTGTCCATTTATAATGAAAAATATATTTTATTTTTATTTATAACGAATTTTTTTTCATTTGTTAAAAGTAAAAATGTCTGCTGTTGTTCCAGTAATTTTATTAACATTGATTATCGGCGTGGGATTCGCCATATATTTCCTTACAAGACCAGAAGAGAAGAAAGACGAAAAAGAAACAGAAACGAAAACATCTACAAAGACTACATCGGTTAAAAAAACCGTCACAGAATCAAAGAAACCCGCGACATCGGCTGCGACAACTCCTACTACCACAACCACCACACCTTCAGCAACACCAATAGTAGTTGCAACACCGCCAGTAATAACCACGCCTGCCCCAGCAATAAACACAACCATGACACCGACTACTTCGCCCACGACACCTACGGTATCTACAGCTCCTACTACTTCACCCACGACACCTACGGTATCTACAGCTCCTACTACTTCACCCACGACACCTGCGGTATCTACCACGACCGTGCCTGTATATACCCCGTCTTCAACGACTGCTTCTGCTAATCCTACAACTACCACAACAACAGCTAGTTCGTGTTATAGTTATGAAAATCTCTGTAAGAATCTAGATTCGTCTCTCTACAAGGTAATTATGCAGACAGATGGAAATCTTGTAGTTTATAGAAAAAGTGATAATTCTTCTATATGGTCAAGCAAGACAAATGGTGTAGGAACAGCACCGTTTAGATTTGTTATGCAAGCAGACGGTAATTTAGTTATTTATGATTCTAAAAATACAGCAACGTGGGATTCTAAAACTTCCGGTAAGGGAAGCGGACCATATGAATTGAGAATTACTGATGATGGAAATCTCTCAATTTATGACAAGACAAACTCCTCTATATGGAAATCTGTGCAAGAAACACTGACTTCTACACCAGTATACACCCCTTCTACAACCACAACTGTCCCAGTTTATACACCTCCTCCTACAACCACCACATCGACTACAACTGTCCCAGTTTATACACCTCCTCCTACAACCACCACAGCAAACCCCGATGAGCTTTCTCAAAATGTAAGTACTAAAATGGCCGAGGGAACATCTAGTTTTGTTTTCTCAACACCAAGTTTACCAACGGTATTTGTAGTTTAAATTCCATCCCAAATATTTTATTTTGTATTGTATAGTTATAATTGCAATGCAAAAGAAAAATCTTAAAAAAAAAGTAAAGGTTACTAAACCTGTTAAGCCCAAATCCAAGTCAAACATGTCTTTGGTGTCGACAGGTGTCGCGGCTGCAACAGGGTTGACTACCACCATAGGTTGTTTGATAAAATTGAATGCCTTGAAAAGAGAAAATAAGAAATTAAAATCTCTCTGTGAAAGCGATAGTTCAACCCCTAGAACTCCTAATGGTAGCGGAATTATAGAAAAACTACAAAAAGAGATACAGAGTCTAAAAATTTTATCAAACACCGATGATTCTGAAAAACTAAAAACAGAAATAAAAAAGCTAAAGGAAGAACTTGAAAACGAAAAAAAATCTAAAAAAGATGTAATAGAGGCCAATAGAAATTTGATGATTCAACTTGATATGGCGATGGCACCATCCAATGATAACCTTGAAGCCTTGCAGACGGAGAATAAAGAATTAAAGAAACAGGTCCAGGTTCTACAAGGACGAATAAATTCTGTGTTGGGGTCTGGAGAAAACAATATTCAAGTTCTCCTCACAAAAACACGTCGTGAATTAGAAATGTGCAATAAAGAATTAGAAAAAATGAAAACCCAAACTAGTGTCGTGAGAGAATTCACAGGAAAAGTAAGACGAGGCCCTGTATTTTAAGACTTGAATTTAATATTTATATAAATATCACATATTAAATTTGAGTTATGATTCTTCTAAGCTTTAATAAAGTGATTCATTTTCTTCAGGTAAGATTGCAGGTTAAAGTAAGAGTATCCAAGAACACTTGGTTCCTTCTTGGAGATTGGGAAAGCTGGTTCTCCGAGAATCTTCAAGAGCTTTTGGTCTGGCTTAAAGATAGATTTCTTCTCTGTGAAGAGTTCCTTTTCCTTGACGTACTTTGAAATAGCCTTGGTAACATCTGGTCTGGATACCTTTTCATCCTTCTTTAGTCCCAAAAACGAAGACAAATCTGCAGAAATGGCAGAAGTTCCCAAGAATCCATGCTTCTTGTCAGAAGGAGCACGGGTTCTCTTCTTCTTTTTCTTTGATTGCTTTTGTTCCTTGAGGTAAGTTTGTTGAAGTTGCTTAATTTCACTTTCAAGAGTCTTGACCATCTTGGTAAGGTTAGAAGCATATTCCAAAAGAGCCTTGACCTTTTCTTGGGTTTCGGGGACAGTAACAACTGGGGTTTCCTCTTGTTGGATCTCAGTTGCTTCTACAACTGGTTCAGGTTGTGGGGCAACTTCTTTCTTTGGTTGGCGTTTCTTAATTTGTGCAGTTGAAGCAGAAGCGGTTGTAGCGGGTGACATGGTTGTTTATTAATTTACCTAAACATTTTTTTTTTAAGAAATAAACGAACTTTTTTCATGGCAATTTTAGATGAAAAATCCAACTTTGCATGAAAAACAAAAAAACAAAAAATCTATTTACATTTTTTGTTTTTTTTTTGAGTTTTTATTGTTTATTGTTTAGCGGTTTGCAGGTCAACGAGTGACCCCGCGATTAATCCAGCGATGTTAGTTTCAATCTTTTCAAGTCTTTTTATAACATTTGCACATTTGAAGCAGGTCATTTCTTTCGTACCATCCTTTCTTGCCCATGTAAAGCACTTGTTTGACCTGCAATACATACATTCTCTTTTAGCTGTCTTTTTCCCGACGATACCATGCTTTATCACATGGTATTTTCTTAAAATTTCAAGTTTCTTGGTCAAGTTTAGCATCTCCTTTGATTTTTAGTGGTCACGTGATTATAAAATTAAATTTTTGACAAGAGATAAAACAGGGTACCTCCCCATAATATGTCCATTGCAGCGATTTTTAAATCGTATTTTTTAAACAAAGCAAGGTTTGTAAAATCATAAACAGCATACACAAGTGCACCTAATAAAAATGCTTCTGACCCACTTTGTACACGAGGTAAAAATATTTTTGCAATAAAAAAAAGAGAAACATACGCCCCTATCAACCCCATGACATTAGGAGAAATCTTTTCACCTTGTATATCTTCTACCATTCTCATAAATGGATTGCCTATACCAAATGTTATCCATAGACCATCTAATAACAGTAGAGCAGCCAAGAGTTTAATGTCTTTTTCTGTTAAAATATTCATTTACTTTACTATTAACTACTTAAAAAAAAATAAATTACATTAATTGATGGACGCAGTGTATAAAGATATCAAGCCTTTTATTGATTCTTTTAGAAAAAAATTATACAACCACCATGATAATTTTAAAAATTACGAAAAAGAAGCAGCAGATATAGTACTTTGGTTTGACAAACATTTCGAAGAGTATAACAAACACAAAGAATTTACAGATAAATTAAACAGTGTCTGGAAAACATGTGATATACTATCGCTTAAAGAAAATGGTCGTGTAATATGTCACGGAAAAGAAAAGTACAATATTTACAAGGTAACAGGCAAAAATAGAGCTATATATGAATCCGGGCAGGGAGAACTACATGTTCAGATAGATTGGTTTGGGGAAGAAAATGAAAATCCTCATGTGACATTTTATTTTACAGAACACGGTTTCTATCACATGTGTTAAAAAAGATATAAAATAACTCGTATGTTTTATATTTTATTCTTTCTTCACGATTCTCAGATTTAGTATCTCTTTATGAAGAATGGATTGTTTTCTGTTTGTTTACGGATATCACGTACAGAATCTAAAAGAGTTGTTCCATTGTCCATGTTGTTTACAGATTCTCTGACTCTATCATTGTTTGTGTTGCTAAATCTCTGGCGACCATCAGGCAAGTTAAGCCTGTTATAATCAACATTTTCTTTTATCCGGTCATTCACAGTATTGGTAGGTACTTTTGCACCAATGTTGAAAGTAGTGTAATAATCGTGATTGTTGCCTGTAACGTCTCTTAAACTCTTTGAACTACCTTCATGGGAAGTGGCTTGTACCATACGTTTAGAATGAGGGTTTGCAGTGTGTTGGTACAAGTTACCTTCTTTGAGTGTTGTCTTTGCTTCAATGTTGGAATGTAATACACCTTGTCTCTTTTTGTTGGGAACTGTAGCATATGTGTCATTAATGGTGTCACCTCTTTCTGTAAGTCTCATGTTTTCAAAGTTTTCACGTTTAGATACACGCTGTTTTGTAGACAGATTAGGCATTCTTCCTTCTAGTTCTCGCAAGTCAACGTTATTTGGTTGCTGGGTGTATTCTGTGGTGTTGGTATATACCCTTGTTCCGTGTTTACCAGCTGGTGTAGACAGGAAAAGGTCATCATATGGATCAGAAGGGTCGTCTAGGCAAAACCGTGTGTAATCACCGTTTGTGTGTCTGACTGACGAATTAGCATGTGGTGCACCATATCTTCCTGTTGTTACATTTTTAACAGGTTTTTTCACGCCTTCTCCAAGAGAAGCTGTTACTTTTGTTCTGCTTGTAGGAGTATTGTATACTCCTTCTGCGACAAGACGGTCGTACTTTCTCATTTCTTCTATTCTTCTGTATTCTGGTCTAATGCTTTCAGCAGGAATAGGAACTACGTCTATTTTCCTATAAGGATCTACAAAAGGTTTCTTGTTCGATACACTGTTTTGTACAGCCTCTCGGTTTATCATCATCACGTTCTCAAATTTGGTTCTTTGAGGTTCGAAAAGAGATGGTACTTCTGTTTTTTGTTGAGTCAGATTACTCACCCCTGTCAACAATTCTAATCTCCGTTCACTTCCATGTTCACTAAAATTACCTTTAGGCATCATACCTTTAAAATAAGGTTGCATGTTTGTGTGTTCAAGTGGTATTTCTTGTCCAGTAAGAGTATTCAGCGGGTTCTTGAGAGCGTTTAGGTAGTTCATGGGTTTGAACAACTCACTATTTTCAACTTCTCGCCTAGCTACATTTTTATAATTTTCCTTTTTTGTATCATTATATGTATCTACATTCATAGAGAGATCACTCAATTGTGAAAATATATTTTGCTCAGGGAATTCCCTAGACTTTTCGTATCTGTCATTCAAGACTTCTCTAAAATGACTATCTGTTTCTCTGCTATGTACAGACGTGTAAATATTTGTGCCTGTTGGTTCTTCATTCTTTGCTATAACCTGTCTTATTTTTTTAGATTCACGTGGAAGCTTTCCGTCCTTTGTAAAATAATAACCAGTGGCACCCAAGAGTCCTATAATAGGTAAAGTTAAATCCATGCCTTTTATCTCTAAACCATAAAAAAAATACTTTAAAAATACTTGTGAAAAAATATTTTTTTTATTAAAATTAAATTACAATGTTTCTCCCACCTGAATTACTCGATAAAATTTTTAGTTATTTACCTTTTGAAAAAGCAATCCAGTTATCAGAGTATTCTTGTTATAAACAACAACCCCCACATATTATGTATCATATTGCTGCCAGACAGGGAAATTTAAAAATGTTAAACTGGTTACATAGGCATGTTGGACCAAAATCTTTATTAAAACACACAACTACACGGTTTATAGAAAATGTACTATGTGTTGTAGCATCTTGTGGAAATTTAAAAGTTTTAAAATGGTTTGAAGAAAAAGAATATCCTTTAAACGTCTCCAAAATTGTAACTGGTGCTGCTAAAAATGGCAATCTTAAAATTTTAAAATATTTTGCTTTAAAACATCCAGAATCTATAACTGTAGATGCTTCTCGTTTAGCCGCTCATAATGGACGTCTTAAAATAATTAAATGGTTGCATTACAACAATGGAAAATTTAACAATAAAACAATGAATTGGGCTGTAGAGAATGGACACCTAGAAGTTGTAAAATGGCTGCATTATAACCGTAGAGAGGGATGTACATTTCATGCTATGAATCGGGCTGCCAGAAACGGGCACCTAGAAGTTGTAAAATGGTTACACTACAACCGCACAGAAGGGTGCAGCGAATCTGCTATGGATTTTGCTGCGGAAAAAGGACATTTAGAAGTTGTAAAATGGCTGCATTATAATCGTAGAGAGGGATGTACATATCAGGCTATGATTTGGGCTGCTTACAGTGGCCATCTAGAAGTTATAAAATGGTTGCATTATAACCGCACAGAAGGTTGTAACAAACGGGCTATGTATTGGGCTGTTCACGGTGGCCATCTTGAAGTTGTAAAGTGGTTACGTTTCAACCGTCCAGAAGAATGTACCACCGATGCTATGGACTGGGTTGCTTCAAGAGAGTTTTTAAAACTGAATACTTAAGAATAACCAAGTCCATTTCGCAATTTCTGAGAATGTAATGCCTTTATGCAAATGACGAAAGAGCATGAGAAATATTTGAAGAACTTAAAGGAAAAATTAATTCCATTATTTAATGCAGATTTACAATGTTCCTGGTGAAAAGTTTTCTATAAAACTAGAGCAATTGGATGCTACCTTAACTAGACTATGTTTTGTAGAAGTCAAAGAAATTCCTGTTCCTGAATCAGCTGTTTTGATGGATACTTTTTTAAATGAAAGAAAAGTTTCGGTTAAAGATTCTTATTTCGTTTCTAATCGTAATGTTTTAAACCTAAGAATAGGTGAAAAAAATATTTTAACACTAAAACCTGAACAAAGTTTTAGAATATCTGAAAATTAAAAATTTATTTTATAGGCAAAAGGTAAACAAATGTCTTTTCTAGGCCAAATAAAAACATTCATGGATAACTCCATACTTGATGAGCTCTTGTTTATAGCCATGATGATTGCTGTAACAGAGAGCATAGCTCAGAATAATATAAAAAATAGCGACAAGATGTCGTTATTGTTTATAGTAGGGCTTTTATTTTATATAGTAGTAGGATATCTTTTGCATTATGCATATCACAAATTTCCACTAGGTAAATTAAATGTGGTATGGTCATGTATGAGTATAATCATAGCCATGACTTTAGGTTATTTGCTTTATGATGAACCTTTTAATAGATGGTCAGTATTAGCCATGTTTTTTGCATTATCCGCAATATACTGCTCTTTCAGAGCATCTAATGTGTAAATTTATTTGAAAAAAAAATATATATTAATAATATAACTAAAAATGGTTGAAATCGTTATATTATTAGTTGTTTTTCTAATTTTTGTCGGAATTGGTTTAGCTTTGTATTTTTCTGGATTGTTAACACCATCTGTAGATTGTGAATTAAGTGATTTTGGCGAATGTGATCCTGTAACAGGTATTCGTAGACGAAAAATAATAACTAAACCACAAGGAAATGGTGAAAAATGTGAAGAATTAGAAGAAGAATGTAGTATAGATTGTGTCATGAGCAAATGGAGCACGTGTGATACTGTTTCAGGTACACAAACTAGAAGTATTGTAACACCTAGTAAAAATGGAGGAAAAAAATGCGGAGTAACTGTTCAAGGATGTGACATTGATTGTGTCATGGGAGAATGGAGCCAGTGTGATGCTGTCTTAGGCACACAGTCTAGAAGTATAATAACTCCTAATAAAAATAATGGAAAAAAGTGTGGAAGCACGACTCAAGAATGTGTAGTTGATATAACTGGTAAATGGAATATACATATCGGTGGTCACGAAGGAGTTGTGGAACTTTCCAAAATTGATAATACAACATGGCAAGTAAAAAAAGTTTCAGGAAACGAAAATATAAGAGAAAATCACAATGTAACATATATAAAAGGTAAAGGATACGAGTATAATAGTACTATTTTAATTTTCTCGGATAATAGTCTTAAACGTCTTGTAAATAACCAAGGTGTAGGACTATGGCTATGGAAATAATTTACTGATTTCTAATCATTGTTCTTTGCTTTAGCGCAGTGTTGTTACTTTCAACGACTGTTATCTTTAGCAAAAAAGAATGTTGTAAACTCTTGGATGTACTACCTCCAACTGAACCAAAAGTCAAAAAGTTGTAATCAACATCATAAAGTTTGATAGTAAGTGAAGAAAGACTAGCTAAAGGCGTCTTGTAAATCAATTTTGATGTATCTGCTTTTAGGTTAATAAATGAATGACCTGAAAAATTTGGTTCACTTATAGGAAATGATGCGAAAATTCTTTTTACACCGTGATTTTGTGTAGGAAACTGTACGTAATTAAGCTCTTCAATATCAAAAACAATCAATGGCTCTGTCGATATATTAGTACTTGGAATAACACAAGAGACCATTTCTATGCTTTTTATATTTTTAAATGGAGTTTCAAAGTTTATACGATAGTTGTAATGCAATGGGTAAGATGTAGTGTCCCTTGCACTTGAACTAATCTTGATGTAATGGTCGTGCATAGTTGTTTTTGGCAAATTCTCTGTGAATTTTACAGGTTGTAGAGGGTATGATGAGTTGTTGTCTTCGCATTCCTCACCTACCACGTCATTGTATTGTTTGTTATAAACAAATTTATTGTAATTGTATCTAGACATTCTATTACTTATTACTCATTGTTTATAAAAAAAAATTTTCAAGCACCACAACTTCCCGAAACAAAGTTGGGGTCAACTGCGCCATTTTCATACTCTTTCTTCAATGGAAAACACGTACTTGATTCCTTCCACCAAACAAATTGCTTGCATTCCAAGTCTTTCTTACAGCTTTGTTCACATTCTTCAAGTGTTGCAGTAGTTCCGTAATTTGCTGCTTGGTCAGTGGAATCTCCCTCCAAGAATCCTGCTCCTGCCTTGCGAACACCTGCAATCTTTGCACATATTTTCTTATTTTCTAAATCTCTGATTTTATTTTCTTTTTCTTGGATAGTATTTTCTTTTTCTTTTACTTCAGCCTTGATACCTTCTAACTTTTCTTCAGACGCCTTTATTTCTGCCTGCAGACTGGCCGTTGCTGCCTCTCTTGACATTGTCCCTTCTCTTACCATTTTTTCATATTTTTCCTTTGATTCTTCTAGTTGCTTGGTACATTCGGTTTTGTGCTCTTCACAAGTCTTTTTTGACTGTTGGTCAGTTATATACCAGGTTGCGCCTGCCACAGCTGCAGCAACGAAAAAAATAATTAATAATATAAACACTGCCTGCAGTGTTTATATTAAAAGTATAAAAAAAATTTAAATTATACACCAAAAGCGGCTTTTGCTTTTTGACACCAGTGTCCCGGAGTGGCATATTCTTCGGCGTTACATATGTGAGGATTTGTATATGTACCACTCAAAGTTTCAATCTTGTTTTTACAAGAACTGTAATTGTCAGACCATTGACAGTCCCAACCGTTTGGAGACATACATTCAATGTTTTTATCAGCGTTTACACGTATGGGCGCGTTAAGCTCTTCCATTCCACACACCCACGGTGTTGGGACACCTATCTTTCTATCAGCTTCAGCTTTCAAGGCTTCTAGCTCCTTTGACAACATATCCTTTTCGCTTTGCAATGTGTTTCTTACGGTATCAATAGCCTGCTGTTGAGTAATCATACCAGATTCTACTTGAGCTTGCAATTTTGCTTGTAGTTCAGCGATTTCCCTGTTTTTATTTGCAATGGTTTCTTCTAGAGCCTTTTCTGATTCTTGTTTGATTCTAGAAAGTTCAGCATTTGCAGCATCTACTTCTTCCTTCATTTTGATAGCTGCCTGTTCCTTGGTCATGTATCCATCTTTAATCATCTTTTCGTATTTGGCTTTTGATTCTGCTAATTTGACATCACAATCAAGTTTACACTCATCATACGATTGTTTTTTCACCTGTTGATTGGTAACATACCATGTAG
>JACCDW011860275.1_pt1 | contig 19082 bp, 34 predicted proteins | sample 7449781 | NCBI WGS metagenome assembly JACCDW01 (sample SAMN15323449, study PRJNA562643) | freshwater metagenome | isolation source: river surface water | place: USA:Blue River Watershed | collected 2017-08-18
CGAATGTGAATGCGAATGCAACAAGAAATTTATCATATGGGAATATGGGACCAAATACTAGTTTTGCAAATACAAATACAAATATAAATCGTATACCTCCAAATAATAATTTTATACAGAATGCATTATCATCATCTGTTAAAAAGAAGAATGTAAAAACGGGTGTAAAGGTAAAATTACTGAGAAGTGTAGTGAAAAATGTCCCGAAGAAAAGGCTTGTTCAGCATATTAAAAAAATAGGTAGAGTGAACGGGCTCCATGTGATTACAAGATTAAAGAAGGATATGGTAAAATACGTCGTAAAACATATTAAAGGAAAGTCTTTAAAAAAGAGTAATGGAAGAGGTAAAAACAGTAACAGAAAGATATATCAAATCAGTAATAACTCTTAGGGATATGGTACAAACAACACCTTTACCGTCATATCCGAAAATAACAACAATTACACATTTATGTTGTGCGTCTACAGAATTGAATATAGATAAAATTAGAGATAAATTAAAAACACCGTTGAGCATGCGAAGAATTAATACAGGTGTTGAAGCATTTACATGGAGTATAAAACCTAACGGATTCTATAATCAGTTAACACTTGAGTCCAGCGACTATGGGTATTCCAAAAAGTCTGTAAAACTTTTTCCTAATGGTCGAATTCATATTACAGGTTGTTACGATCTTAAAGACTGTTATTTAGTGACTCTCCAAATAAGAACATTGTTAAGGAAGGTTATGGAAGATGTATCGATAGATATATGTGATAGAAAAAATGTAATGATAAATGTTAACTTTTCTATAAATTATACACTCAATTTACAAAACGTAATTACTATAATGCGAAACAACGGATGTGCAGTTTCTTTTAATCCTGAAGTGTATTCAGCGGTTAAAATCAAGTTCAAACCAGATGAGCATATGAAACAAGTAACTGCCAGTATTTTTAGTTCTGGTTGTGTTCTTATAACAGGTGCTGTAAATCTTGAAGAAATAGCAAAGGCTTATAATTTTCTTATTACACATTTGGCATCTGCAAAAATTGACTCACATATCCAGGATGATGAAGCGTTTCAACTTTTTATGGGAAGAACGTTTGATGATTGGAGAAAACTTCTTGACTGTTAATAAATGTCACAGAGACTTGGAATGGCTGATGGTAGATGCACAACTATATTTGAATCTGGACGTCTTTTCAATGATGGAATTTATAAGAAGCTGAACATAAATCCGGAAGATAATTTAGCATACAGAAAGGCTATTCAGTCTTCAAATCCGGAAGATATTATACCAGCACCCTTTTGTTCACTTTTTTCATATAAAGATATGGATGATCTTAGAGATAGTACAAATGTCATATCGCGTAACAATTGATGGAAATATAGGTTCTGGTAAGACGACACAAATTAAACTTCTTCAGGAAGATGGGTATGATGTTTTTTGCGAACCCATCCATGAATGGCCAATTAACTTGTTTTACAATGATCGAAAAAAATGGGCTTTTTTGATGCAGATGGCAGTTCTTGAAGGTTTCAAAGTAAAATCGCATATATACGAAAGATCACCAGATTCATCCATTTGTGTGTTTTGGAATTCCGATTTTGTAAATCCAGAAGAAGATAGAATATGTAAATCTCTCTACAAGACATACGGATGGATTTCTGATGTATATATTTATATAGATACTAATCCTGCAGTATGTTTTGAAAGAATTCAAAAGAGATTTCAAGAAGGTGATAATTCAGTAAGTCTTGAATATCTAGAACATTTGGATCTGAAATACAAAGAGTATATAAAAACACATAAGAAAGTGTATATAATAAATGGAGCAAAAACAACAGAAGAAATTCATAAAGAAATAATTTCAATTATCAAGGGGAATGGATGGACTGAACACAAGTTCAGGACTGAACAGATGCACAGCACTGACGAAAAAAGGTCTCAAATGTAAGTTAAATAGAGATTGTAGATGGCATACAATTGATACATGTTCAGTATGCTTCGATTTTATTCCTTTTAAAATGCTTCATAAAACATCATGCGATCATGACTTTCACCGCGAATGTATTTCTAGATGGTTTGAATCTTCAGATGACTGTCCAGTATGTAGATGTACACAGGTAAATGATCCTTTAATTACATTTAAACACAATATAAGAACCACTATGGAAGAGACTTATATGGAAGCTATACGTAGTCTTGAAAATGAGATAGATATACTTAGAAGACGTCGCCGGCGTGCATCAAGAATTGATTGAAGAATATATGTTTATATAGTACAAAAAGAATGCCACAGTGTGAAGCCTCTACTAAATTAGGTGAACAATGTAAAAAAATTTGTCAAGGTAAAAGATGTTATTTACATTTAAATTGTTCTACAGAGTGTTGTTCTGTGTGTCTAAACAATAATATGAACGATACAAACTCAAGAAAATTAGACTGTGGGCATACATTTCACACATTATGTCTGGACAGATGGAAAAAAAGAAGTTCTACGTGTCCTTTATGCAGGACTCCATTTGATCAACCAATGTATAATGTAAAGATAACAATAGAACCAATAGGATATGAAAATCAACGAACTACAAGTAATATACAACACTTGATGGATATCTTTGGTCTTGACGCAGCTATGGAACAGTTTTTCACTGATATAAGGTTTACAGTTATGAACACTGAACATTTGAATGAAATTCTTAATGAAATAGGATTTGGTTCGTTTTCAAACACACAGCAAGATTTATAATATGTGATAAATTACAAATGGTTCGTAGATTACCCTTGAGTGGGTCTGAGCCCATATTTTCTCCATATCCGTGGTCAACTGCGGTAAATTCTGACAACTGTTACGATTACGCAATTGGGGATTTCGAAAGAAACAGAAATGTAAAAAGTACACCCGGAAACAGGGCAGGTATATCATCATACGGTATGAATTTCACCACATGTAGGGGTATAAAAAAACGTATACTAGCTGACAATCCAAAAAATATACGTGTATGCACAAATATACATAGACCGTGTCCTAAAGGATATTACAAAATTATGAATTTTGTTTCACCTGATGGGGACTTTCATTTTTATAAACAAATTAGAGGTGTTAAATACAAACTTAAACAAGGTGATAAATTGACGAATATTTCAAAATTTTTAAGAGTTCCATTATCAATAGTTAAAAAATCAGTTGGAACTTTTAAAGTTGGTAAACTAGTTACTATTCCAGTCAATTTATGGGCACATAAACAAGGATGGGGGTATCCTCCTATCATTGTTGATGCGAGTGGTAAAACTATAGTTGATCCAAGATATGCAAACAGGAAATATCCTGGTTTGAATTATTCTAAATTCTGTTGTGCATATTCTGTTAGAGCTAACAAGGCGGTGTCTGGTGTCAGAAGTACACCAGGCATCAAAACAAATCGTGCACCGCCACGATCAACCATTTCAAAATTATTCTCCATTAGACGTCGTTTTTGATCCAGGAAAAATTTATTCTTGTATAATAAAAAATGAAAGAGATTCTTAACTCTCGCACACCACAGGAACTGATTTACAACATTCTGATTTTTCTGCTGTACATCCTAATTCTCACATTTGTATTACGATTCTTATGGAATGGAACCCTTGTCAAGCACATCACTATTCTCAGACCAGTTGACAGTCTGCTCAACACTTTCCTGCTTGCAGTAGGTTTATCTCTTTTTAAGTTGTAAAAGTTTCATGGCAATACTTGCAGCTGATGCGGATGAAACACCTTCAGGACGAAGTCTAAAATTTTTTACGTACTTATCAGTATGACCTCTAAATCCACTAGGAAGACGTTTATTTAAATACAGTATAGTTTTTTTATATTTTTTAGTTTTCAATTTCAATAAAAAATGTCTTAATGAATTCATGAAAAAGTGTACATCATAACATTTGTTAACCATCGATGTAAACTTTGACATGTCGAAATCTATAAGTAAAATTCGCCCGTTATGTAGTAATATATTATCGAGATGTAAATCCATGTGTTTGAACGTCGGATAACGTGCATGTATTCTTTTAAGTATAAGAACTACATTATTTATTATACGCATCAAATTTCCATTTGTGTATTTATGTGTTTTCAACCATTTTTTCAAAGACAAACCACGCTTTTGACTTGTAAGTATACCGTTTTTATACGATATTGGTTTTGGTATATATTTTGGTAATATTTTGTATAACTTTTTATGAATCAAATATTCAGATCTCGACGTCTTCTTCCTCATCTTCATCATTTACTACATCTGCAACAAAATCATTGAACGCACACCCCTTCAATTGACTTGTAGGAAAAAGAAGAGCCTGAAGAAGCCGTACTGTAATACCAAACTTGTTGTCAACAACCCAAATCTGATTGAAATCTACAATAGTTTTTACGCGCTGACCCTTTTGAAGGCTATCGATACTTGTAATACACTTTGAAGTGTCATAAGCTTCCGGTACAAACTTACCGTCACGTGTCAAAATTTTCAGCTTCAGTGTGGGTGCATATTTACCATCCTTTGACTCACGAATACAACTCTTGAACAAGACATCACGAATAACGTCATCATTATATTTTTTACCCAAAAACTCCTCTGAATGCTTTGAGACGTGATCAAGTACCAATTTCTCAACAGCCCTGAGTTGATCCAGGAGAGATTGGTCCTCAAGAGACAGGTCCAGACTGTAACTAGTATTACCGGTTTTTTGATCAGTATACGAACTGAGACCAAACGGGGTCCTCATAACAGGAAGCTCAAAATGTGCTTTACCACCACCACTCGCATTAATATAGCTCATCTTTCCTCCACTTGTGTTCTTACGGATCGCGGAAAATACCAGGTTGTTGATATCAAAAGAAGTAATGTTCTTGATCTGAGTAGCCATGACTGCTTCTTACTATATCTAAAAACATAATCTTTAAGTATTGTAAATGAGTAATAGTAATTCACTGAAAAGAGCTATAGAAAATGCACTTAGAACATATGTGCCTGCTGTACAGCAAAATAAAGGCGGTATGTTCAGTATGGGACCAAGTATAAATGACCTGAAAAAAGCTATAAATGCCTATATCAAATACGGAACAACTCCTCCAGTTCCAATCAACAACAATGCAAAAAAAAGAAACAATGCAAGAAAACGACTCAATTCTAATAATAAACAAAAATTATTCAATACACAAGTAAATGCATTAATTCGTAATGGTCAACTTCCAATAAACTATAACAGAATTGTAAACCAAATTATGCGCAACACAATTAAACCACCAAACAACAATAACAGATCAAACATAAGATCCAATGTAGGAAACATTGGAACCAACAACAACACCAGAAGCAACAACACCAGAAGCAACAACAACACCAACAACAACAGAAACATTCAAAGAATGAAAAATACTGTAAATTCTAATTTTGTAAAACGTAATGCTAATTTACAGAATAGATTTACAAGAGCAGTACAATTTTTTGAAGCTCAAACGCCACCAGTTACAATAAAAAATTATCCACAGCTTGCACGAAATGTGCAAGCATATTTCAAGAATAGAAATAATAAATGGGTAACTGATCCTAGAAGACACGAACCGAATACAAGTGTATTTTTAAGACTCCGAAATAAATATCGTTCTCAATATTAAATGTCGTGTGGTTGTCTGTCCGATCGCAAAAAGATGTTCATCAGTATTCAGACTGCTCTCATAGCATTCATTATATTCAATCCAATGATGTATCAGCTCGTAAGAAATGTACTCAGTGGTGTTGCATCAGCAGACGGCCTTCCAACTACATTCGGACTTTTGTTACACACTGCACTATTCGGTCTTATAATTTTCATTCTCATGAAACCGACGTCATCTCCTAAAATGGTTCGTCAAACCGTAGAGAGTCTCCCTCTTCAATAATGTGTTTTGAATAATCACCGACACGTTTCTCAAAAAAGTTAGTTTTTCCTTCAAGTGAAATATTTTGCATCCAATCAAATGGACATTGACTGTTCCATATTGGTTTAAATCCCAATTGTTTCATCATTCTGTCTGCTATGTATTCTATATAAGTTGACATTTTATCAGAGTCCATGCCTATAAGCTTTACAGGGAGTGCATCACAAATAAACTCCTTTTCAATTTCTACAGCATCCTTCACTATTTTTATAGCGATATCTTCTGGAACCGGATCTTTCAAATGTTTCATAAGAGCCAATGCAAACTCTTGATGTAATCCTTCATCTCTTGAAATGAGTTCATTGGAAAAGCACAATCCTGGCAATAAACCTTTATTTTTTATCCAGAAGAGTGCACAGAAACTACCAGAGAAGAATATTCCTTCAACACATGCAAATGCAAACAATCTATGTGAAAATGGTCCTTTTGAGAACCAGTTTAGAGCCCATTCAGCTTTTTTATGAACACACGGTACTGTATCTATAGCCCTGAACAGTTTATCTTTCTGTACAGGATCGCGTATAAGTTTTTCAATCATGAGTGAATATGTCTCACCGTGAATATTTTCATTGAAACCCTGATACGAATAAAATGCACGAGCCTCTGGAATTTGTACATCCTTTACAAAATTGTTGTCTAGATTTTCAAACACGATACCATCAGATGCTGCAAAGAAAGCAAGCACAGTAGACACAAAATGACGTTCATTATCGTTTAGTTTTTCTTCCCAATCAACAACATCTTGAGACAAATCAATTTCCTCTGATGTCCAAAAACTAGCCACAGCCTTTTTGTAAAGGGCCCATAAATCTGGATATTTTATCGGAAACGTCGTAAACCTTGTATTTGTTGGGGTAAGAATTGGGTCGTTCATTTATTAATTCAGGTGAATATAATCTTAAAAAGGAAGAACCTGAATTAATAAATGGATGTTCGTAGATTTGCACTTCGTTTGAAGGCGAATAAAAAACTTGGCGATGCGGTTCATAATTGTGCGATGCTTCTTCGAGATGAACTCAAGAGACAAGGCGAAATTGTTCAAGGGTATGCATTAACTGAGAGTGGAGAAAAACTACAATATTATTGGGTGGAGGACACTAAAGGAAATGTATACGATGTTTGTTTTGAAATTGCTAAAATTCACAATCCAATTGCTCTTGAAAATTTCAAGTTTACTCTTGTAAAAGAACTCAACGAAAAATTTGAAAAGGATGATCACAATCAGGAGTTGTTTAAACTGTATCGCGAGGAACCATCGAAGTTTTGGAAATCTGTTCCAAGAATAAAGTAGACGGTGCTCCGTATTTCTTTGGTGTGTTTGGAGTTGATGACGTCATCATACTTGATAAAATTTCACTTGGAAGAGATGTCGGCTTTCTTGTTGACAATCCATTACATACATCCGGTTTGTGTTCCATATCTGGGAAGTTTTTGTTAAACGCATCAACTATAATTTGAGGTATAGCTGGTGATTGTGAGAGTAATCTGTCCATTTCTTGACGCACAGTGACAACGAGATCATTACGTGTATGTGCTTCACTGAGATTTAGTTCTGTTTCTATAAGACGATAAAGCATTGCATACTGCATAGCCGCACTTGCATGTAATTCAGTTTTTTCAGCAGCTTTACCAAACCTCATAAAACTGTTTATAAGTCCTATTATAACATTTGTAGCACCAATAACATATCCCATATAAAATTGTATTTTTCCCATTACTGTTTGTGTATTGTCTGCATTTCCAGCTGTAGAAAATCCACCAGCACCCGCTAACGTACTTAATACTATACTAGAATACACGAATCTCGAGTTTATCGTTTTATAATGATGCATTGAGTGGTAATGTAACCACCTCCAACCACCTGCACGTTCCTTCCAAGATTCTAATAAACGTCTTTCATTTTCCGTATACATATCATGTACTATATACATTTAAAATATTTGTGATTGAACTCGGTAGAGCTCGTTTAATAGATTTGTAAATTGTAGTTACTGCTTCACTGCAATGACGCAGTTCAATAGATTTTAGAATTCCATCTTCTGGAAACAAAACCGTTAAATTATGTACAAGTTTAGCAAGTAATACATAATTGATTTTATCGTAATGAATAGCTTTATCAAAATCGATAATAATAATTTCTTGCATTCTATGTGTTTTACAATATGATATAAGTTGTTCAATTATAGGTATCAATTCACTTGATTTTTGCTCAATATCTGCTTCTTTAACTGGTTGCCAACTAATATAATTATCAGGTATGATTTCAATGATCAAATTTTTACCCTTTGGATAAAATTTAAGAAAATCCATAAATCCTGTTTATAAATAAACAAATCTTTTTTAATTATAAATGAGTGATCCTGTAACCATATATAAATGGATTTTCATTATCGTATGTGTGTTCCTTGTAGTTGAAGCTGTAGTGGATATAGTTAAAGTCATGCAAAATCCACCAGGAAACAGTGAAACAAAAGCTCTTTTACAGGCGAAGACATGGATACGATCCCTTTTTATGCTCACTGCAGCAGGAATTATATTTACTCTTTCACACTCAGGCAGCACCAACGCGATTCCCTCAACGACGACTTCTGGTCTAGATCCTTCCATGAACATATAATTTTTACAGGATCCAGGAGAAGTTTTTTCGAATCTTCGATATGTTCTGTAACATAACATATTGTTTTTTCATAATCAAATGGATCAAACTCAGAAACAAGTTCATATATTCTTTTCATCAAATCAAATGAAGTATTGAAGCTTTCCATATTTATCGTCTTTATTATGTTACTCACTTCAAGTGCATTTATAATTTTTGATGATTCATCTAGAATATTATCTAATGACATATTTGGGTTCGCCTTCCTGACAATTTCAACAACTTCCTCCATATAAAAAAGCTTTGTATAAAATAAAATGGAATTAGGCACATTTAAAATTATGAGTTTGTTCCTTGCATTTTTACTTTTTATGAATAGTATTGTAGCTTTCATAGATCCCAATAAACTCGATCCTTCAAAAAAGGATGTAAAATACAATTGGGGTAACGCTATGATTGGATTAGTGTATATGATTTTCACTGGTATGTTAGTTTATATGACTTTGTTCTCTTGACCAAGAGCTTCAAATAAATCCTCCAGGACAATTTTGTGACATAATTTATACGAAGGGTCTGTTACACTACGTTTCCATTGTTTTTTGATCATATTTACAGCTCTTACTTCCTTTTTGTTGAGTTCCAAATTTACAAGATGAAGATTCCACCGAATATCAGGAAACATATCAACATCCCTATACGTAATCGTTGGATTTTTAGAAATATAGTCATAGTCCCAATCTAGATCTGGTGTTTTCAATATGATTTTATGAAAGTCAAGTTTCTCTGATAAATGCTGCATATTCCAATCATTCACAGAATAGAGATATTTTATGTCATCCTCTGTAAACTCATCTGCTGAAGTAAATCTAATCTCTGAAAACTTCCATGGCAAATCCATATTCTTTTTTATAATACTCCATGGCGTTCTTGATGTGTGATCATACCATGCAGATGAATCATAATGACTTCTAAAATATCTTAAAAAATCTATATTCACATCATCAATAAGTGTAAATAAGAGCTCGTTTATCATCCATGGAAAATTAGGATTCTGCATCATATCATCAAATGATATGAGCGGACTAAGTGTTAATGTATACCAACTCCATGGTTTATCTTGGAACTCTTTAATAATTTCTATATTATTCACCTTTTTTGAAAGAGTATACCAGTTCCAAGATTTATCTGGAAATTCTCTGACCCACTCCCATGAAAAATATGAACTTTCTGAAAGTGTACTCATATTCCAAGATTTGTCTGGAAATTCTCTGACCCACTCCCATGAAAAATTGATATTTTTAGTTAGATTTGAATAATTCCAATCTCTGTCACGAAATTCTTTCAGTACACTTAATGTTACGTAAGGATTTAGAGATAGAGTGTAAAAATTCCATTCATAATCAGGTCTTCTTTTTATATGATCTATTAGTACACGATTCATATTACCATTTTATAATTTCAATTTTTTAAACGAGTGATCTAGATGTGTAGACCATCTCGCCTTTTTTACAGCTTCTATAACAGAATCTGCATGTACATTATAAACAATTACATCGTCACTGAATTGAACATCCCATACATTATTATCAGTTTCTGATGCCCAAAATCTGTCCATACTTGTTTTTGAAAGTTTTTCAACAGCTTCGTACACTGAAGCCGCCATGACACTTGATCCGTGGTGGAATTGCCACATTGTCAAGTTTTTTGGAATGTCTTTTGTTGTTTTTTGTCTTGTCCAGCAGCAGGACATTTTCTTATAATACCGAGGCTTGTTTCTAATTTACTTTTAGACCGCTCCAATGGTTTGTCTCTCTTCAGTTTTAGACCACCTGTAGTAGAATTTGTAATGTCATTTTTAATTACAGTTTGCTGCTGAAAAATTTCACCCGGTATAGATACATCTATAGTATTGCATGTACTTTTTCTAAATTCTTCAATACACACTGTTCCCCCAAACATTTTAAGACATTTCTTATTCGGTGCAGATTTTGTGTGTGTAACTTTACCCTCCACACGTTTTCTCATCAGTGTTATGAAATCACACGTCTCAAACTTTCCTCTATCGATTCCATACGCTTTCATACATTCCCATGAACAAAAATAACCAGTCGTGTAAAAAACATTGCTTACAAACGCATGCGGAAAATGAAGTGCATCCCAATCAAACGAGTGACAACACCACCAACAGTGTGGTTTCATCATACTATTAAAGAAAATTCATTCTTTAATAGTATATGTTGCTAAGTATAGATGTAGGAATAAGAAATCTTGGAATATGTCTCATAAACCCCTCCAATAAAAAGATAAAATATTGGGATGCAACAGGTATTCCACCTCAACATTCAAATGGTTTGTTTGTTTGTTTGCGAGATCATCTTCGCAACAGACCATGGGTTCTAGAATCTTCTAAAATTATAATAGAAAAACAACCTGACAAGAACCGAACAATGAAGTCAGTCGAACATTTTCTGCACTCATACTTTATATGTAATGATAAGGATGTTCAATTATACGATGCAAAATATAAAATTCCAGATGTAGTTGGACCTGGAAGGGCTATGTACATCAAACGTAAAAAAACATCCATTATACGATGCAGAGAGTTTATTGAAACAACAAACCCAGAATGGCTTGAATGGTTTGACAAACAAAAAAAGAAGGATGATCTCGCAGACACAGTCATGCAAGCACTGAGTTTTATTGACAGTGTACATTCATCATCAACACAAAAGCCAAAAAATCAAAAAGCGAGAAAACCAACACCAAATCAACGAGATACGAAATACTCTCGCGCAAATCTAGCTTGGCTATACGCACATGGAATAGATGACAAAAAAAGATTTGAACGAGATCTCAAAAAATATTACATATCACTTGAAGAAATGTTGGCCGAGTTTAACATATCAAAAAATGAAGTTATGTGATCAAGATCGCCCTTAAATATTATAACCATACATCTAAAATGGCGAGTCTCAGAGCGCACGTTGTGAACACGCTCAAGCCTATCGTCAATGGTGATCAGGTACTTGCAAAAAATATAGAGGTGGCAATTTACAACAATACGATTCGTTCATCAAAAAACGCAGCTTCATGGGAATCTAAAGTATTTAGAGAACTCTACAAACTGCAATTTTTTACGATGAAGAGAGCTCTGAATGGTTCTCTTCGTGAAAGACTGACAAATAAGACTTTAAAATGCAAAGATCTTGTGTCAATGACAAGTGATCAGTTGATGCCAGAAGGTCCATATGCACAGGAAATGATTAAACAACAGAACAGAGATTTGGAAATTGAGAAAATCAAGTCTAAGATGGATGAGGAATATGAAGGCATTTTCAAGTGCAGAAAATGCCACAGCAGAAAAACGACATACTATCAACTTCAAACAAGAAGTGCAGACGAACCCATGACTACATATGTCACTTGTATGGAGTGTGATAATCACTGGAAGTTTTCTTAAGGGTTTAAAGAATTGTGTATAAGTATGTTTCAATGAGTCTTATTAAAGTATGGACGGAAACTGATGATGGTGCTACAACTTCACTTCCAGCGAAAATAATTGAAACAAAAAATGGCATTTACAGTATAAAATATCTATCCGTTACCGATAAACGAGATCAACACAATAGAAAAATTTACATGTACGAAGATGAAACGTATACTATTACAGACGAATCAGTAACTGAATATCTAGATTCAGATATGGAAATCGATTTTGGATTTCAATCCATATCTGAAAATGAGTTTATAAAATATGATTCCGATTCTGATGACGACTATACACCGTCAGATGATGAAAATGATGGATCTTCATCAGACGATGAAGACGAAGATGACGATGAAGAAACGTGTGATGAAGATGATTATTTATCAGAAATTTCTTCTTAGAGTATCATAAAATGGATCAGGAAAAATTAAAAACTTTCATTGGTGGTTGTGTACTCCTCGCAATTGTCTGGGTTTTACTAAACCCACCCAAAAAGGAGAAATGTTGCGGCGCCATTGCTTAAAGACTTGAATTGTATATAGTTAAATGTTACAAGCATTTGACCCGTCTAATAAAACTCATGTAGAATGGTTAAAAAAACTTGTTGATGCCAAAATAGAGGATAAAGTGACTATTCTTGTCGAAAATCCAATGAACAAAACAGTACCAGCATTTGACATGATTCAGATTATGTTTGGTCTCTCTATGAAATACACACATGCAATATTCAATAAGACTGCAGTCTTACTTGATTAGTAGTTTTTCATTTAGCATATCTATATAACAATTTAGAGGAACATCCCAAGTGACATTATTACCTTTTAAAGTGTTTTCGTCAAATGTGAGTATATCAAGCATATTAAATGCGTAATTTATACAAAAATATTTCAGATCTGTATCTTTCCATTCCTTCACCTCTAAATATCTGAGTTTTGAAGATTTGTTCACTTTGTATACAAACGTATCTTCAAAATTTACCATTGGCCAATGTTCGTTAAGTTCGTAATAATTTTCTAACAGTTTGCTAAATTTTATGATATCGTCATATTTTCTAAATGAAAGGATTGATGTACCGTTATTTTTCTGGATTGTGAAAATATACGAATTGTCAAAATGAATAGTGTATTTTTTATTGAAATTCTTTTTTAGATGTACTGTGCGGGGTGGTATTTTTAGAATTGTTGTCATTGTTTGTATATATGTTTATTTCCTTAAAACTCATTTCCTAAAAGATTTGCAGCAGTTCCACCAAACATACCGAATGTAAGTGCAACACCTATAAATAACAGAATAAATCCAATGATGAGTGTTGCAGTGTTTCTACTCTTCTTGTCCTTTTTATTTTCTTTCATAACAAGAACAAGACCAGGAACCGCAAACAACATTCCTATTAGTATTGTACTTGCAAACCCGGCACTTGTTCCGAACCCAGCTTTAAAGTAATTTTTTATAGTTGACATTTAAAGATGGTAGACATTTTTTTCTGAATGGAGGACCTGTCTCTTCTTCAAGAATACAATATACGCGTTTACAAAAAGGATGAGGATACTGTTGACATAATCAATAACATACTTGAAGGTAATCTGTCTGAGGAGGCTTTTTACATTGTAGATATAGGTAAAGTATTGAAACAAGTTCAGAAATGGAATGATCTACTTCCAAATGTAAAACCACATTATGCTGTAAAATGTAATCCGAATACACTTATTTTGAAAGTATTATCAAGCCTTGATGTTAATTTCGATTGTGCATCAAAAAATGAAATTGCGTCAGTTGTAAGCATCACAGAAGATCCAAAACGAATTATATTTGCAAATCCATGCAAAATGTCAAACCAGATTAAGTATGCGAGAGCAAATGACGTCGACTTGATGACATTTGACAGTGATCACGAACTCTACAAAATTAAATTATATCATCCGTATAGTGCTCTCATTCTTCGTATAAAAGTGAATGATAGTGAGTCACTGTGTCAATTTGGATGTAAATTTGGCGTAGATATAAATGAAGTGGAAAGACTATTGGGTATAGCAAAGACTCTTTCTCTGAAAGTCGTCGGAATATCGTTTCACGTCGGTTCTGGGTGTAAGAATCCTGAACAATTCAGATATGCTATTGAAGATTCTAAAAAATGTTTTGATATTGCATCTACAATTGGAATGAAATTTAATATTCTCGATATTGGTGGCGGATTTGAAAATGAAACATTTGAGAACACTGCATTAGTAATAAATGATGCTATAAAAAGGGCAGAATTTGACGACGATGTTACGTTCATCGCAGAGCCAGGTCGTTTCTTTGTATCAACAAGTCATACACTTGTTGTGAATGTTATTGGTAAAAAGGATACTATAAGTGAAACGGAAAAAACATTCATATATTATCTGAATGATGGAATGTACGGTTCTTTCAATTGTGTTCATTTCGATCATGCAAAACCTATAATAAGTCCTTTTAATGAAAGAGACGGTAAACTGTACAAATCAAAAATTTTTGGACCCACATGTGACTCGATGGACAAAATTGCAGATGAAGTGTTTCTACCAGAATTGGCCATCGGTGAATGGTGTTACATTGAAAATTTTGGAGCATACACGTCAGCAGCTGCAAGCTCTTTTAATGGATTTACAAATACACAAACTATAAATATTATGACATCCTAGCGATGTTACATCTATCGATGTACATATTCCCACTGAAATAAATCAGCATCGAAAACTTTCATTATTACATCAGCAGCATATTTGGGATCAAAATCTTTTGAACAACAAAACAAATCAAGATATATTTTATCATCTTCTGGATATGTATGCGCTGAAAAATGACTTTCAGCAAGAACAATCACACCTGTTGCACCATGTGGTTCAAACTGATGAAACGCCCTTGTAACTTCATTTAGTTTAAGTTTTTTTACAACACTTTCCATAAGGGGTACAAGTTCATCAACTTTCTCAATAACAACACTACCGTTTAAAAAACCAAAGATGTGATGTCCATTCATTATTTTAATTCACTGATAAAATTTTTAAGTATTGTGATCAAGCATTTATTATCATCACCAGTACAAAACAAAACAAAACCAATGTTTCAGATCATTTGTGCGTTCGTTATCGGGTTTGTCATGGGTAAGTGGTGGAACAAGAAAAAGGTTCCTCAATTTGGAGAACCCAATCTGGTTACTCGTTATACATATAGTGATATTTACACTATATGTGGGGGGAGACCAATTAGATATAAGGGTATAGTCAATGGCGATGAACCTGGTATCATTATTTCTAATGCGAGTAGGTATATCAATGTTGTTCAAGGAAACACTGTCAATTATTGTGGAATTTTTGACAGAAAGAATGAACACCAAAATCCAAACTATATACTCAACAAATATATTGACGAAACTACTAAACCAATTAATATATTTGTACGTATCAAGTCTAACGAATATGTTCACATTGGATTTGGGCGCCGAATGGGTGATAGAGAAACTAAGATTGATAATGGAAGACAGATTATGGTATATCCAATTCGATTCATGAGTGGTAATCTGAGAGACGTAATGTCACATGTTGCAAGTTTGAGTCCTCGAAGCCCATCGAGTCCTCGAAGCCCATCGAGTCCTCGAAGCCCATCGAGTCCTACTGACTAACTGGCGCAAGAAAAAATTTAAGTTCTCCTAGATTTGCTATGTTATATTTGAAGATTGCCGGACTATCGTTGTCATTTTGTAAAATTTGTACTATTGGACAAAGAATAGACGCTTTCGTGAACATTGATAAATACTTTAGACTAAATACACCAAAAACACTTGACGAAACATGTTCAGTTTGATCAATAATTGTTTCTTTACTTGCAAAGTCACCTTCACATGAAAATGATATACTCGTGGGATCCCTTGTTATGAGTAACTCAGAACCAATGTTTGCCATATCACGCACAGTCTTTTGAAAATCGGTTGAAGATACTGATGTACTTATAGACATTTCAATATCCGGTATTTCTAATACATCTTCGTTAAGATCCAGAAGTTTAATACTGAATTTACTTGTAATTTTTTTAGTGTCATTTGTAATTATAATATTCAAATTTTCATCACATACATTCATACTCAATATATCATTGTTACTAATCGACTTTAACAATTTAAACATATTTGATACATTTATTCCAATTGAAATCTCTTTTGGACATGAATATTCTTCAAAATTTTCTGAAGACATGAAAACATAAACAAGAGTTACACGAGCAACGTCAAGTGCTGTAATTTTCATTCCAGTATGGTCAAAGCATATGTTTACATCATTAATAATGTCCTTTAAAACCTCTAAAAGAGATTTGAATGCACATGCTTGTATTGTCTTTAGATTCATACTGGTTATTACATGAATCTTTTCTTTTATTTAACTCGATGAATGGTGATGCTTTTTCATGTCAGCATATGCTTCATTTAATGGTTTTTCAATTTTTTCTTTCATTGATTTCGTAAGTACAGGTGACAATTCTATACCATAGGAATCAATAGGAAATGAATCACCTATACCATCAAACGGCTCATCGAAATTATATCCGTATTTTGATTCATTTCCTTCGAATGTTGTCGGTATCATATTTTCCAACCATCTTAACACTTCAATTCCAACGTGTCTTTCACCACTGGATGTTACAAGTACAGGAACTCGTGTAACACCTTTCGGTACACCTTGTCTGTTTATATTGTGAGGTTTTATCATAGGAATTAGTACTGGATTTTGCTGTATAAATTGTAATATGTCAATACAATATGGACAATTCTCTGCATAGATTAACATTCCTGACATTTTTTATATAATTTTTATTTTAAATGAAAGAATTGATCGCAGGAATTCTAGCAGTCGGAACAGTCCTTTATCTTTTGAGAGATGAAAAAGCTCCCTCATTCAATAGAAAAATTGAGGGATTTGAACCTGAAATTTTGCAAAATACTTTGAACAAGATACAGGAAACTGAAAAATCTATTTATCCAATTGACACTGTATATTTCAATAAAAAAGAGGATGGCACTGGATACATGGGTCGTTTTATGTTTCTGAATACAGACGGATTTTATGGTGTTCAATATGATGTCGAAACAGATGGCAGTACACTCACATCTGTAAAGAAAATGGTTCCTCCAGAATATCAAAATCCGTTTTCAGGATTTTCAGAAAAACAACCATTCAGTGATATGAAGTCTCCTGCACCGTTTGTTGACATGCAGAAGATTTATGAAAATTTTAGAGTGAAAGAAGTATTATAGAATGCTCACAGCGAAAGAAATTGCAGAGAAGGAGAAACAAAAAAAGGAAGCACGAAAAGAAACATACAAAAGAATACTAAGTCAAGTCAATAGAAAAATCGAAATGGCATACAGTTTAGGAAACACGTACGCTATTGTAAAAATACCTGAATTTATAATCGGATATCCTTCATACAACATGGATACAGTCACATTATATATACATAGACAAGTATGTTTACTCGGATTTAGATCAAGTATACTATCATCTGGGCTGATACATGTTGCTTGGGGTAAAACTGAAAAAACACAACCTAAAGAATTGAAAGAAGAAGATACACTCCCATCACTTGCTAATTTAAAGAAAGCGGCAAATACACTCCGCAAAAAATATGACCAGAATGGTAAATGAAAAGTCCAGTAGAGTATCTTTCCGAAGAAGTTACTGAGCACATGTGTCCTGTTATTCGTGATTTTTTCATAAATGTATACGAACACCCTGATGATTTCTTGGAACCTGATCAAAAAGAATCACAAAGTTCGTTGATCAAGTTTCAGCTTGCACTCAAAAAAGTTCCTAATTGGACAAATACTCAAATCAAAAAATACATTGACGAAATCACAAATCATTGCAATTGGTTTAAACAGCTACTCGTCGGTTTATTTGTAGCTCATGTAAATATGATTTCAAATGGTATTCGTACAAGTTCTAAAAGTAGACGTCTCAATGTAAAATTACCATCAGATGAAACATTTGTACACACATGTTTTGTAACTTGTGCTCACTCCCTATACGAAGACCCTTTTGTCATGAAAGAACCCGAAAGATCTCGACAAGAAGAACTTGATAAAAGAATGTACACATGTGTAATGAAATCGATTCGTAAACTATTACCTCTAAGAGAGATTCTAAACGAACACATACCAGTGACAAATGATTCTGTTTGTTTTGATTCGTCGTCCGAAGAACAAAAAGACATTCTTCCAGAAACAGAACCAGAAACAGAACCCGCATCTATTCAAAATCCAACAGTTCCTGAAGAAAAATCAATTCCAGTTCCAGCATCTCCAGCAACTACAGCAGAAATTGAACCAGTAAGTGAAAAACCTGATCTATTCCCAGATGCTCCAGATGATAAATGTGTTCCAGAAGATGAAGATTAAATATATTTTTCAATTATAAAATGAGTAAATATGGTGCCGCAGGTGACGCTGCAAAAGCTGGTGGTGCCGCCGGTGACGCTACTAGAGTCATAGCAAATCTGGGAGAAGGTGGAGCAGATATTTCTCAAATTGTAAAAGGAGCTGCAAGTTCAGGTGGTTCTGGAGTTGGAAGACCTGGTGTACTATCTAACGGCGCTAGTGGATTAAAGTTAACAAGACCTGCAGGTGCCACCGGTGACGCTGGAAAGGCTGGTGGTGCCGCTGGTGACGCTGGAAAGGCTGGTGGTGCCGCTGGTGACGCTGGAAAGGCTGGTGACGCTGAACCACCAGCTGTCCCTCCTGAAAAAACTGGACAAGCTATTAAAGAATCAGAAGAAGCAGCTGCGGCGGCCAGAAAAAGTGGAGAAACACCACCAAAAGATGAGGCTGGTGCACTCGCGAATATAAAACAATGGGCAAAAGAAAATCCTGGTAAGGCTCTTGCAGCTGCTGGTGGAACAGCTTTAGCAGCTGCAGCAGCTGCTATGTATGTCAAAACATTAACCACAGAATATAAAATTACTAAAATTAAATACAAAGGGGAAGGAATTTTAACAAAAACTCACACTGCTATAATAACATACGATCCATCTCAAAAACTGTCAAA
>JACCDW011036011.1_pt1 | contig 19081 bp, 32 predicted proteins | sample 7449781 | NCBI WGS metagenome assembly JACCDW01 (sample SAMN15323449, study PRJNA562643) | freshwater metagenome | isolation source: river surface water | place: USA:Blue River Watershed | collected 2017-08-18
CGCCTCAAACTGCTCTCTGTACTGTGCAGCAGCCATCTCACCTCTCTTTGCTTTTGTTCTGACTTTCTTATATGCGTGTGCCAACCCCTGTTCACACACCCCCATTTTTTTTTATCCCTTTAGTAACCGAAGAGTCTCAATTCGTTTATTGAGAGTACGGAGCCATTTGCGAGCCCGAGCCCTGCTGCTGTATGTGTTGCAACTAGTGCATAATATTCGTACCTTGTCGAATTTGTAAAGTCACTCACTGCGATAACTTGTTCAGAAGTGCCACTAGCCCACGCAATTCCGGTTGTGCGTTTGTCATCTACGATGGTCCAAACTGCGTTATCATTCGACCCGAGAATGACATACTTCCACGGAGCTTGCCCACTATTTGCTACACTTCTATTTGTAATTCTATAGGATGTCAATACGATACCGGGTGTGGGTAGGTGAATGTTAATCCAATCACCAAAAATATTGTTTATACCAAACGATGTGCCTCCCGTCCAAGCGCCGGTTGAGGAATTGTATGTTGACGCACCGGTGTACCATCCTGCATCTTGCACAAGCTTATTGAATGCTCGAAAACCTTTGTATGATACGTCTTGCCTTGATGTAGTAACGGTATAAACACCATTGCCATAAGCTAGTCCTGAAAGTGTTGTTGAATCATTCGTTAAAGCACTTGGAGGATACTCAACAGGTGTTCCTGAAAATCCATAAGATAAAACTGCACTAATAATCGGTATCTTCATCGCTTACTTACAATGTGATATTTTTAAAAGAAATGAGTTATCACCCATAGATATTGTATTACCTGTAGGGTCTCTCCATGTCACGCTCAGGTTTCCAAGATCAAATGGACTGTCAAATTGTGTTTGTAATGGATAAAATGAATTTGTTGTATATGCTATATTGGAATTTATATTAACTAAATTATTAATCACTCCAAAATTTCCATCAGAATTTGTGGGACTTCTAAATTCAGATATATCCAAAATAACATGAGTGCATGAAGTTTGTTTTGGAAATGCAGCTGATAAAAGAACAGCCTTATGTACTCCTTTAAGTATCTTTTTTAGATTATATGTATATGCATTCGATACTCCTGAAGTTCTTTGAATAGAATCAACCAACACATATGTTTCCATATTTAATGTATGTAAATATTTATTTACTCTCCTGATTGCGTAAACAATATTTTATCACTGGAGGAACTACTTGAATTTCATTCATCTTAAACCATCTAGATAAATCATTTTCTAATACAATTTTTATAGTATTTGATTTTGTGTCCACATCAAGTTCTTTAATTTCATAAACATCACCATTTGGTCTCACAAAAAACTTTACATGCACTGCATTCATTTCTAGTTATAATTCATAAAATAACTGGTTCCTTTCTTCTGGTGAAAGTCTTTTCCACATCGTCAAGATGCATATCTTCATCTAAATCATCTTCTATACCTAAAACATATTTCATATCATTATATAATATCCATGAACCATTATTAAAACCAAACATACTGATTGCATTGTAATACAATTTATCAAATTTATACCATTGATTTACAATGTCATCCTTCAATTCATCTGATATTTTTCTTACATGTATCAGCTTGTTACATATTTTCTCACTTAAATCGGGCGGAGTATTTTTCCAAATATCATCCATTGCAATTATTATGATTCATGAATGTGTTTATGAGCACATTACTTATGTTCTTCGTACAAGAATGCATAAAACCCTCCAAATTGTAACATTATATGACCTCCACCATATATAGCTATGGTTTCAAGAACAGACATTAATGAAAGCTCGTCATGATTATATGCAACTACACTTTCACCTATAGTAAAAATCAACGTTGTAAACAAAGCTTCTATAAAAAATGCCATAAATGAATTCTGTCCCGACAAAATTCCCTGTGAAAAATTTGGTGTATCATGATTATACAAAACAAGTAACAATAAAAGACCAAAAATAACAGCTGCTGTTATCGCAAGTGGTTTTTTAAACTTTGAATCTTTATTTGCAATATCGTCTTTAATTTTAAAGTATCCAGAAAACTCTCTAGTTACATGATAAAAAAAGAAAAACAACATTGCAATGAATGCATGATTTACCCATAAATCAGGACGACCCCTCGTAAAGCACATAAATGTTGCCGCTATCGCTCCTGTTACTCCTACAATAATAGCATCAGTCATGAATTTTCTTGGATTTTTTTCAACATAATCCTTATATCCGTTTATGAAACTAAATATAACAAACACAAGTAACAGTATCAATTTTCCACCCATTATACTTTTTATGAATGCATTTCTTGCATTCATCATTTATTATTACTCATCAAAATCTTCTTCCTCAAGCACATATGTTGGATCACTCTCATCATCTTCACATTCAGTAACATCTTCTGCTGTTGTTTCTTCTTCTTCCTTCTTCTTTGGAGACGGTGCACTCTTCTTCAGATGAAGAGAACAGAATACCTCATCTGAAACTGCATACTTACTGCAAGGAGCACCCTTTGCAGTGCATGCTTTGCACTTCTTTTTCTTCTCAGTCACTTCCACTGAATGAGACGTTGAAGCCACTTCTTCTTCCTTCTTCTTTGGAGCAGGAGCACTCTTTTTCAGATGAAGAGAACAGAATACCTCATCTGAAACTGCATACTTACTGCAAGGAGCACCCTTTGCAGTGCACGCTTTGCACTTCTTCTTTTCATCTTTCTTTCCCTTTGTCGTCTTTGAAGACTTTGCCTTTACTACAATTGGCTTGTGAGTTACTTCAATATTGTCAACTACAATTGAAGACTCATCCTTACTCACACTAAAAAAATTGTCAGTAAACTCGTCAAAGTCATCAGATGCAGACTCTGTAAACTTGAGGTACACCTCCTTGCAAATCTCAGCCATCATAAGCTCAAACTGACGTCCGTATGTAGTGGCGGCCATGATGCTTTGTTTTGGATATGAAAAGCACTACTCTATTATTTGAACCATGAACACACAACTCGTTTTTTGCTTAAAAAATAAGAGTTTTGTAATAATAATATGCAGTTTATTCCTAGTGGTGGTCTTGGGAATATATTATTTCAACATGCAGCTGCATATGCATTCGCAAAAGAACATTCTATGAATATTTATACTTATATAGGAAATGGTCAAGAACATGTAAATCCAGAAAGACCAAATATACAAGTCTATAAAACATTATTCAAACATGTAAATTTCAAAGGCAGTGTAATGAAAATGGGAATATATAAAGAACCAGAATTTACTTATAATGAGATACCTAATGACACAATGGTTATAGATGGTTGTTTTCAATCATGGAAATATTTTGACAAATACAGAACAGAAATCAGAGATTTATTAACTTCAAACGAACAAGAACTGTTTGATCGTTTGAAACAAAAACATCAAATCATTTCTGAAGGTAAAAAAACCACATGTGTACATATACGAAGAGGTGACTATCTACAATACTCTGATGTTCATACGATCATTGATGAAAATTATTATAAACTTGCTTTACACAATTGTAAAAATAAACTCATTGTGTTTTCGGATAGTATACATATGATAAAAGACTGGTCACTATGGAACAATCATGATGTTCATTTTGTTGAAGATGAACCTGACCCTCTTCCGACATTTTTTCTCATGTCAATGTGTGACTCGTTTGTTATTGCAAATTCTTCATTGTCTTTAATGGCATACTATATGAGTCAAAATAACGATGCTGATTTAACTGCTCCTGCAAAATGGTTCGAATCAAAAGGTCCTAAATTTAACATTTGGGACATTGTTCCACCATCTACAAATGTTATAGGTGAACCTATTTTTTTTCGTTTCTCATGTGAAAAAAATAAAAATATATGGAATAATTCGTATTTTAATGGTACTACAATACCATATGTTATAGTTACAGGTAATCCAGAACTTACATCAGAATATGAATACATACCAGAAACAAATAGATTAATACTTCGTTGTGAAGATAACTATGATGGACTCCCATACAAAACTCATTTAGGTGTAAAAATAATAAACAAATTATTCAATCCGTCACTTATAATAAAAATTGATGATTGTAGTATAATTAATTGTAAAAATCTTGAATCACTCATTCAAAGAATCGTTGATGAAGACATCCAATATTGTGGAAATGTTGTAAAAATAGACCCATTAAATCAACTTTCTTACACTATAAACTCATGGGAACGATTTGAAAATCCAAAAAATAGAACTATATTTAAACTTAAAACAGATTACTGTAGTGGACCCTTATACGTTTTAGGTAAAAGAGCAATAGATGTCATCATAAAATATATGAGACCAGAAAAAATTAAATATGAAGATGTTAACGTCGGTGAAACTTTATATCATCACGAAATACTTCCTGTAAATATAGAAAACATAACTTCAGATAGTATGAAAGATTATGACTCTGTTGTTTATGTGGATAAATAAAAATGTATTTATTAAAATAGGATCATGGTTTCTTCAATAATCGTAACTGCATACTTTAATATTGTTTCAAAGTTTTCACATGAATTTTACATGGAACATATAAGAAGATTTTTACCACATATATCAGTCCCTGTAATATTTTTTACAACACCCGACCTTGTTCATGAATTTTCAAACCTCAACTCAAACATTACATTTATAACTTATGAAAATGTACACGAAATAGAAGCTTTCAAAAAATATGGTAAAGACTTTTGGATACGCCATACAGAACTAGACAATCAATATAATTATATACGGAGTCCTGAATTAGCTGCTATATGGTACAACAAAAAAGAATTTGTTAAACGAGCTATGAAAGAAACTGATCATGATGGACCGTTTATTTGGTGTGATGTTGGTTGTGTAAGACTTGACGATTGGATACCATATATAAAAGATTTTGGTAAAAAGGTTGAAAAGGTTCCAAAAGATAAATTACTCATACAATTATTATATGATCTACCAGATTGTGAACCGGTGTTACTCACACACGGTAGTCAACATGTTGCAGCAGCCATCATATCAGGTTACAGAGAAATCTGGTTAAAATGTAGTGATTTATATGATGAAATTCTTGAAAAATTTAATGAATCAAATGTACCTGCAGCTATGGATCAAGATGTGTGGGGGTCAACTATAATGAAATATCCTCATATGTTTGAGACAATAAAACCAATAGAATCTCCAGATAAATGGTTTTTTTTCCTCATTTATTTATAGAATGTATTATTGGTCTATCGGTGCAGTTTTTAAAAACGAATCATGGAATTTAAAGGAATGGATAGATCATTACATTTCTAGAGGTGTAGATCATATTTATTTAATAAACGATGGTAGTACCGATGAGTTTCGTAATATATTAGACGAATACAAAAATATTGTAACACTTTTTGAAAATTCTGTTTCAAATGAAATTCGGGGAGAAAGACAAATAGAAATTTATGAAACGTATCTGAAACCAATAGTGTATGATAGTGTATGGTTTTCGATATTAGACCTTGACGAATTCTTATATTGTCCAAACTTTATTAATGTTAAAGATGCATTAAAAAACAACATGGATACACATGAAATATTAATAAATTGGGTTTCATTTGGATCCAATAATTTAATCACACATCCAAAATCAATAGTTGAAGGATTTACAAAAAGAGCAAACGATTCACGTGATTATGTAAAAAGTTTTAAAAGTATATTTCAAACACAATATTTAGAAAATTTTGGTATTCATTACATGTCTATGAAAACACACAATACAAAAAATATTTCTGATGTTTTCAAAATAAATCACTATTTGGTTCAATCATTAGATTTTTGGAAACATGTAAAAATGACGAGAGGAGACGTAAATAGATGGCACAAAAATGACGCTAGAGATTTAGAATATTTTTGGAGATGTGATTTTAATGATGAAGATGATTTTGAACTCGTCAAACAGAATACCACCATAAAGTCTCTTCAACAAAATTTAAACAGTAGTTTTTAGTTTCCAAATATTCGTTAACAGCTTTTTTACATCCATTCCACCAATTGTAATCATCAATTATTACAACACCATTATGTGTAACATTAGGTTCGAATAAAGGAAGCTCAAATTTATATAATTCATACCAGTCATTGTCCAATCTTAAAAGTGATATATTTTCAGGAATTTCACTTACATTTCTAATGTCACCAATATGAAAATGTACATATTCCATTGGATACCCAGTACTTTTTACATTTTTGTATACTGAATCAAAATCATTTTCACATTTAACAGTTTCAAAAATTTCTGGTTCAGATGCGTCATTACCATTTACACATACATCTTCATTCGAAGCCTCTGTCATACCGTTAAACGTATCATATAGATGAACATGTCTATCTGCAACACCCATTTGTAAAAGTTTATAAAGCATTATCATAATAGCACCACCTCTCCAAACACCTATTTCTATAAGATCTCCCTTTATGTTATTTTTCACCACATGTTCTACAGCCTCCAATAATTGTTTTCTTCGAGCAACTGATAGCATAGTATAATCATTATTGCAAACACTCAAAATTTCATCATCATCTAACATCTTTTATCGTTATCGAATATTATTTTTATTGCAAACACCATTCAACAGTTTTTGCAATTCCATCTTTTATGTCTGTTTTTTGTATTTTCATTGGATTTGAATCTAACGCCGTTTTCTTAAATTGTCCATTTGATTTTGTTGTATCATACACAACTTTTCCAGTGAAATCAAATGCATTGACTATATGATGTACAACTTCAGAAATAGATATTTCTGAATCTGGTAAGCATAATATACGTGGTTCTTTTTGTGGATTTTCATATGCCCACATAATCATTTTTGCCATATCCTCACTAAAAACAAACTGTCTCAATGGTGTTCCATCTCCACACACGACGAAATCTTTGTTTTCAGTTTTTGCTCTATAACATTTATGTATAAGCGATGGAATCACGTGACCAGTATCAAAATTAAAATTATCTCCTGGACCATATACATTTGTAGGAATTACACAAAAATACTCACGTCCATATTCTCTTTGATACGCTCTACATTGTACATCCATCATACGTTTTGCGTACGCATAAGCCTCATTACTATCATGAGGAGGTCCATCATGGAGTGTTTCACTCGTTATCGGATATCTTTTAGGTACATCAGGAAATACACATGTAGATAAACAACACAGAACTTTGTTCACATTGTATTTATGAGCAGCTTTAAGAATATTCATGTTCATGAGCATGTTGTCTTCAAACATCTCAACAGGTTTTGACATGTTCTTAAAAAGACCTCCAACGTTTGCAGCCAAGTGAATAACTCCAGTTATTTTAGGATTCCTCTCAAAAAGTTTACAAACTTGATTAAAATCTCTCAAATCTGTATCTCGTGTACTTGTTCTAATTATATTGTCACCAACTATACATCTACCTATTAATCCAGTTGAACCAGTAAGTAAAATCATTTAATTAAAATTTGTTTGTATTTTTTAATGGAGGATCCTGACGAATGTCCGATCTGCTTCGAACACATGAACACATTCGTCAGAATTGGTTGCTGTAAACAACATATATGTATAACATGTTATGCAAAAAACTTTAGAGGATGTCCATTTTGCAGAACAGATATGGAACAACTATTTCCGGTAATAGTTCTCGAGACAAATTGGACGAGAATAGCAAAAATCATATCGGTATCATTTGGTGTATGTTCTTGTGTAGTTATAGGTACTCTCAATACTCTTTGTAATTAACTTCTCAAATTATTATAAATGATTTCTTTCGGAACTCCAGACACACTTAAAGAAACATTTTATCAAATGAATGTAAAATCATTGGCACTCATAATTCCAGCTATACTGTTTGGTCATTATATCGATCAGTTTGTAAACAGTTACAAGTATGATATACGTCTTAAAGTATGTGTACAAACAATCATAAATATAATTCTCATATATTCAATTCATGTGATTAATTATAAATACGCAAAAGAATTTCAGACAACCCTTGCAGGATTTTTCTTTTCAGGTTTATACTTTGGTATGCAAACCAAATATATATCTAATATAAAATCGTTACTCGACGGGGAAATTAAATAGACATTTTGAAACGGGTGATGTAAGAACCTTTGAAGGTGGAAGCATTACAAGATAGTTAGTCCTCGGAATTTCAAACGTGTCAATACACCGTGCAAACAACAGAGCCTCAAACAAAGCTTCTACGTCTCCGTCAGATCTATGGGTCGGCACAAACTCTGGATGAATTCTTCTCATTACAGATGAGAGTGTATTAGGGCCGTCTGCTTCATTTTTCCTCAATGGGTCACAATATGGTGTGAATTCACGCTTGTATAAATTTGGACACAGTTCCGAAAATATCATCATGGTACACACTTGAGGAACGAAATGCTTCCATGTCTTGTTATAACTACATTCAATAGGATTTTTACAAGGATCTGAAGTAAAAAACTTATCCCCTGGTAGATATTGATCCAAGTTGTACATGGAAGATAAATCATTATGTCTACAATGAGACACCATGGGAATAGGGCCTCCATTTGACGCTCTCTTGAAAATATACATTAGAAAATCGCGATATTTCATTTTTCTATACGGAACAGAACCATTAATACAAGTCAAGAACATCTTCATTCTAGAAGCTCTATCGTGACTCTTTCCATCTATTCCTCCAAGAACGTTATCATCATCGAGAACTTCTTCAATCAGAATAGTTTCTTCTTCGATAGTTTTTGTACGGCACCATATAATAGTAAACATAAAAGGAAGTTTTTTGTATGTTTGTTCACTATCAATCAATACAAATGAACCAAGAGATTGAAGCTCATTAGAATAATTAGCAACTAGAAACTTCAGATTATCACTCATTTTGCACTATTTTGATTGTGCGTCATATCCTTAATGCCCTTTAGTGTGAGACCAAGTGCTCTTAGAACCTTATTAACTATCACATGATTGTAAATACACTTCATAGACTCAATATCATTGACGACGCATGTTCGTTCATTAATCTTTTTTGCTAATTGATCCTGTGTCATATTAAGCTCTACTCGAGATTTTTTTATAGCATCTGCTATACTTTTTGGAATTTTTTTATGTTCAAATGATTCTTTATTATCGTCAAGTTTGTTCTTTGTATTCACTATAACAGGTTTCGGTTCTGTTTTTTTCTTATTGAATATTACCGGTGTCCAGTCTTGACTAAACATTATATTTTAGTGTACGTCTTTACTTTTTAAATTCTTTATTTAAAATTAAAAGTTTTCATACAATAAAAATGTTCAGACCACTTGTCACACCTTCTCCAATTGTTCCAGTTTTTCTTGAAAAAAAGCTCCGTGAAAGCATAAAGCACGCAAAACTCATATGTCCCGGATATGAAGACACAAAAGAATGTCGTATTGCATGGGATAGAGTTGAAGATATTCAAAAGGCAATTAATAAAAAAAAGGATGTTCAATGTGAAATTGATGAGTTGTCATGCAGAGAATACGATATTTAACGAAGAGACAGCATGTAAGTAGTCTGTCTTATAAGTGCGTCTATTTCTTGACGAATATTGTCCATGAATGAATCTTTTGGAAGTTTCATGCGTTTTATAATATTTCCGAGACGTACAAAATATTTCTGAGCTACTTTAGGATCTTCATATATTCTTCTATTGGCATATTTGGAAATTCCAGAAATTTTCTTCTTTGATTTCCCCATATATGTCTCTGCATAAGAATCTAATAAAGGAACTATAGATTCATAATATGTTTGCAGCCCTTTATGTGCAGCAAAAGAACTTGTTTTTAAATGAAACACATGTGCCTGTGTTCTTGAAGACATTAATAATCCTATAAATTTACCAACTGATGAAGACATTTAAAATAATAAAACAAAAAAATATTACATGAAACCTATTCCACGAAACGTAATCACTACTCATCAACTCATTATACACCAAAAGAAAGTTCAAATGATTTGCGATTTTTATGGTCATACACATCCAAAATGTAAAAAGGCTGTTGATAGAGACGTTGAATTGTACAACAGGTTTTTACTCCAGTTTAAAGTTGACAACGACGATGATGATGAATATTTTTTTCAGAGTATAAAGTAAAATGCTTATTCACAGAAAATCATACATGCGTTCAGATGGTGTTCGTGTTAAAAGAACATCATTTCATATAAAAAACCGCGGAAAACATGGTAAAGGTCCTAAACTGTTCAAATTAAAGAAAGGTGGGTTATCTAAATATGGGTATAAACCCAAATCATCACTTTCTATGAGACACTCTGTGCTTTCTAAAGCTATTTCACATGGCATATCCAACCTCACATTGAGTAGAAGAATAGGTGCTCTTGCGACATTACTCAAACGAACCAATCCAATACTATCTAAAAAACTTCGCAGTAATCAGTTATGGGTCACATCAAAGCGGCGTTGAAACCAGCCACGCTGCTTTTGAGTGAGTTTTGACACAGGGGCTTCTTCATCTCTATTTGATACCCAATTATCTCCTATATGCGCAACCCAATCAATACATTCACGATCAAGTACCTTCCTACAAAACACACAAGGAACAGAGGTTCCATGAGAACCATCATACCTAATTCGTAATATCGTCAACTTTCCCGCCTTCCTATGAAGCCAATGTGAAAAACCAGATGGTTGCACACCTTCAATCCTCGACTTGTACTTCATATATTGAATATACCTTCGTTCAGCACACATATGTGGAGTATTTCCTATACACACCTCATTCTTCGTCGTCTCGCACGTTACAACAGGATACATCGTCATATATTTTCAATACGTATCTTTTGTTTAAATATGGTGTTCTACAAACTTTATACAAACAGCTATACTATTAGACATTGCAACATCAAATACAACAGTCGCAGGAGGGATTTTATGATGTAAAATAACATCAGTTGCAGTTGAAGTTGCAGTAGAAAAAACCAAATCCTTTGCGAATTTTCTAACTATTGGACTTCTCTTTATCTTCCTTGTAATAACAGCAGCTCTGATGGTCAACTTTCTCATCTTATTCTATATCGTATAACTTTTTACCAATCCTTAAAGCAAAATTGGAAGCCTTTGTTGTATTAGGCACCTGACTTTTAACACGCGCATCACACAGTACATGTGCACATAGCTTTGATTTTGCCCCCTGTAGTTCCACTATTTCGTTTTCTATACTCGCTTCATCGGTATACACAAGTTTTCTTACAACGACTGGTTTACTTTGTCCGGTTCTGTGAGACCGTGCAATAGCTTGCATCTCTGTCGCTGGATTCCATGCCGGTTGTGTAATATATACTCGTGTAGCCTCTTGCAAATTCAAACCAACACCACCCGTTTTGATTTGAATTATAAACACTGCACCTTCATCTGAAGAACGCTTGAATTTTTCAATTATAACATCTCTATCAGTCGTCTGACCATCCAGAATAAACGTATCTCTCCCAATTTTTTGGAGTCTTTTCTGAATCTCTATCGCTTCCCCTACAAACTGAGTAAACACCAGAGTTTTCTCGTCTGTGTGACGTTTTATAAGACAAATTAGAGAATCCATTTTTGCTGTAGAGCCAGTCCACCTTACACGGTCTCCTCCAAACTTCTTGTGCATGCTGTCATAGTACAGTTGAGGCCACGTGCATACCTGCTTGCAATAAAGCAAACCTTCTAAAACGTTTTCATATTCGAATAACTGATCATACACCTCATCATAAAGTTTCTTCTCATCTGGGTACATTTCCAGTTCAATATTCTGAAAATCGCATGGAACTGTACACGACATCAAATCCGACTTTACTCTCCGAAGAAGAAACTCTTTGTGAATTTCTTCACTATAAGCCTGAACTCGTTTTCTCGGAATACCTATAAACCCACAAAGAGACACAAAATCTCTAAGTGTATTAAATACAGGTGTCCCTGTAAGAATCCACTTAATTTCAGACTTGATTCGCATGCAATTCTTATGCAAAAGAGACGTTGGACTGCGAATTTCGTGCCCCTCATCCAATATAACACGATTCCACAACACATCAACAAGATCAACCACAACAGAATATGGACATATACAAATGTCACTCTGAACAAACTTTCTTTTCGAACCATTGTATACACATACAGTCATCCACGGCACAAACTTCTCAATTTCAGTTTTCCATTGATTTACAATAGATTTGGGAACAACGATCAGTGTATGCTTCTTTGGATTACGCGCCATAAGATCAAGCATCTGTACAGTTTTTCCAAGACCCATTTCATCACACAGAATACCACCACGCGGTTTTGATTTTTCGCGGTTCAATAACCATTGAACCCCCTCCTCCTGATGCGCCTCAAGAATAGCTTTGCTCTTGCTGAACATATTTGTTTGATCTGATTTTATACACATTCAATATTACATCCATGTTCACAACACATATATTTTAATTACGTCTTCTTCTATAGTGACGCTGAAGGAGCCCAGGTAGATCGGGGGCGCCAGGACGCTGTCTTCCCATAAACTCCTTCTTATCATTCAAAACCAACCACATTAAAAACAGAGCAAGTCCAACCAACACAATATTGTTCATCTTCATTTTAAGATTATCAAACATAAAAAATGAAGATGAAAGTTGCAGTTTCAATACTCGGATCTACAAATCCAATTGAAGATTCACGTAGAGTTCTTTCTGCTGGAGCAGAATGGATCCATATAGATATGATGGATGGTGTTTTTGTTAATAACATAAAACACACTATAGATGATATTATCCATATTAGAAGTCAACTTCCTGACGCATTTCTTGATTGTCATCTGATGGTTTCTGATCCTGAAAAATGGATTGATATTCCAGTTGATATGTTTACTTTTCATTATGAATCTGTTGGTGATGACTTCAAACTTATCAAAAAAATAAAAGATCGTGGAATGAAAGTTGGTGTGGCTCTGCATTACAATACAGATATATTAGTACTCGATAAAATCGCACACTTGATAGATATGGTTCTTCTCGTAACAACTCAAGAAACTGGTATAGGTGGCCAGAAATTTTTAGATCAATCTTTGGAAAAGGCTAAACAAATACGTGAACATTTTCCACATGTACTCATCGAACTTGATGGAGGTATAAACATGTCAACGTTACAAATCATAAAAGATTCAGTGGATTTTGTTGACGTAATCGTCGGTGGAATGGTGTTTCTTAATAATACAGAAAACATTCAAACATATGTTTTCCATTCATCAAATGATTTTTTAGATGATGTTTGATAATTCATAATATATTGTTTCCATGTTATTGGATATTGTTTATTCTCATGTACACTTGTTTTGTATTCCTGATAACACATTGGTACACATATCAAAGGTATACCACATGAAAACAAATACGCGTGTGTTTCAACATCTACAGTCCACCCTAAATCTAAATTATTCAAAAAATCCCTCACAAACATTCTCTTTACATAATACGCTTCAAAACCTCCATTATTTCCGATTATAACTTGCGACTTTCCAAGTGGTAAAGCTGCATCTGGAGGTCCTCTTCCTAATTTTACATATGGAAATTCGCGTGGAATTTTATTCTCATTGAAAAATTCAGTTATTATAACATCATCCTCAAAAATTATAGCCTCTGGAACATTATCATGAACCATTCTATTCATAGCATCATAATGTTTCATGTTGCATGAAAGATATCCGAGTGGCATATATGTACCCGAAACTTCTCCAAGTTTTTTTAAATCTTCTTTTGGAAAAGTAGTAACCCATTCAACATCATGAATGTCAAATTTTTTAAACTGCTCCTCCAATTTTTTTCTTCTATCTACAAGAACTGGGTCATGAATTACATAGTACTTCATTTATAAATAATCAACTGTTCTTTTTAACAGGTTTAAAAACTTTCTTTTTCGTCGGCTTTACATTAAATTTCATAAAAATATCATCTATAATTTTTTGATTTTTATCCGAATTTTTCTTTGCTTCAAGATGATTTTTTATAATAGTGTCTATAAATTTTTCATCTCTTCCAGCAAGTCGCAGATATTTTACACGCTCATTCAGTGGTGGAATTTTTCCTCTTGAATAGTAAAGTTCCCACAGAATATGTTCTGGATTTTGTCGTACATTAAATTGAACATTTTCATCAATTTTCCATTCAAATTGCAATGGATACAAAATCATTTATTTACTTAGTTTTTCTTTGTTTAATACAATCAACACATCGTCATGTCTATTCTTTACTTCTCTACGATCAATGAGTTCCACACATGATCGTAGCTCCTCTGGAAATGAATCCCTAATTTCTTCAAACCAATTAATATCGCGTACATCCTCAATTACAAGAATACCGTCATCTGTCAACATTTCGGAATAATATTTTGCAAAGTATTTCATACTGTCCAATGTATGAGGCCCGTCATCAATCATAATACTAAACTTCGTGGAACCAAAATCAACTTGCGAATATGCATCTCCTATATGAAACGTAATCCTATCAGAATATGTTTTCAACCAGTCTGGGGGATTATTAATATCACATGCATGAACTGATGCGTTTTTAAAATAATCAGCCCACAGTTTTATAGAACCTCCCTCCCAAATACCAATTTCAAGAATATTTATATGGTCATTCTCAAACTTCTCAAACAGTGGTTGATACACTTCAATGTATGAATGTCTGGTATTCTTGTCAGTTATAGAATTATCTATGATTGAATCCATCACTATTCAACTAAAGAATATATTCTTTAATAAACCAATTATGAAAGTTATAATAGATACTGCAAAATTGAATACATTTAATTTTGCAGATTATAAAACTGAATGGGGTGATAATCCTCATAATGACGGTCCTTCTATACATTATTCAGCGGGTAATCAACACTATCAATTACTTGCAACTCTAACCCATAGTCTCCCATATGGAACTAAAGTTTTCGAGGTGGGTACTCGTTTGGGTATGAGTTCTATCGCAATGTACCATGGAAATCCAAATATTAAACTTACTACGTGTGACATTGAAGACACTATACCAGAAGGATACAGTATAAAGAATATTCCCGATATAAAGTTTATTATAAAGGATGGTTTTGAACTCCTCGAAGAGTATATTGATGCTTCAGTCATTTTTATGGATGTGGATCCACACGACGGTGTTCAAGAAAAGAAAATGATTGAAAAACTCATAGAACTGAATTACAAGGGTATTTTACTTCTGGATGACATTCGTCTAAATCATGAAATGGTTGAACTATGGAACTGGATACCATTGAGAAAATTTGATCTGACGGAACTTGGTCATTACTCTGGAACTGGTGTAGTACTTTTTGGTGATTCTGATGTATCAGTTATACGCTCCCAATTAATCACTGGAGATAGCAAACCGGGTTCACAATGAGTTGAATACCCCGGAATACACGAAATCAAACTTCTACCAAAATTCCACAGTTCTATAAATTTATTGTGATCACATGTACCTTTTCCAACAATATTTTTATTACAATATTTATAATGAATCTCTTTGTCATTCTTTAGTGTTTTGAACTTCATTGCATATGTATTCGTAGTCGATGGTGTTGTTCTCCAATGTACGCTTTGTGTGTGTGTAATTTGAATTGGAAATCCTTTTGCATACACATCATAATATCCATTCATATATTTGTCAGCGTGATCGTAAAGTGTAACATAATCAGCATTTGTTTGAAAGCCTTCTCTCAATATATCCATAGCACCGGGAACATGCATGTAATCATCCTCCAATATATAAATTATTTCATCATCTGTCAAATCTAAAGATAACACATAGTCTAGCAATTCTGTAAAAGCCTGTGATTCACACTCAGCTGTTGAAGTAACAATATTTACATTTGGATACTTTGATATAAAATGATCACTTGGATCACCATGAAAAACAACAGTGAGTTTTGTATCTTTATCAATTACTGACAACAAATTCTGAAAACACTTCTCATACGAAAACCAATCAGGTCTCAGTTTTTTATTTCCTTTACAGTGTCTCACAAATATGTTCACTGTCATCTCTTCATCTTGAAACGAGTGTGTGCTTTAAAAGCTTTTGGTGTCTTTTGATGAGGATACCAGTGGCCAGTCTCACTCGATGTTCTGTTTTTAAGATGAATATGGCGATCCGAGTAATACTCTTCAGTGTCATTCAGAACGTAATCAATTTCTTCAGTCGAAATTACATCCTTGATCGCACGAAATGTCTTTTCCAAATCCTCAAGTTCATGTGTAGGCATGTTCGTGCGATGAAGAGTGAGAACATTCGAATCCATAACCTGAATAAAACCAGGAGTGTCTGGAATAGACTCGTTATCTGTAAACTCAAATTTGAGAGGAGTCATAATAGTCTCCAAAAGATAGTCGAATGATTCTTGAAATACAACTTGCTTCTTTTCCTCTTCAGATTCAGCCTTCCACTTTTTGATTGGCATTCTTCTGTAATGGACATTCTTGCGACACATAGGACATGACCCGCCCTTCATATACCACGTTTTTACACACGACTTGCAAAAATGGTGACCACACACCAGCTTACAGTTGGCAGCATTCTCGTAACACACCGGGCACTCCTCCATCGTATCGTTTGGTTTGTTTTATGTTCTCACTCTGTTCCAGACCTCGGACACAACACCCGTTTTTTGACTAGAAAAGAACAGTGTATTTATACAAAACACCTTGTACAGTACAAATGCAACAGGAACTGTAATAAGTGCAGTGTGAACCCCAAAATATTTTGCAACTATTCCTGAAAATATAATCATAGTTGCAATGTTGAATGCCGGTATGCCATAGATTGTTTTTTCATTAAACGGGCCTTTTACAATGCAATCTTTCATTTAAAATTGGCACACGAAAATAATTGAAAGATGTTAAAATATGTAAATACGCGTTTATTGCGAAATTCCAACTTTGAAAATAACATAGAAATGTCCAGTCATCCAGATCTTACTATAGATGTTATAAAGTCAAAGCCTGATGTTGTATGGAAATTTCATGATATGATGAATCATCCTAATTTTGATTTAGAATGGGTATCTGAGTTCCCGAGAGCTTATTGGAATTGGAATAAACTGTCTGAAATTGCAAATATTGAATTTGTAAGCAAAAACCCAAAATTATTTTGGAATTGGAGAATAATCACATCAAACACATCTATAAATGATATTATGAATCATCTAGAGCTCCCGTGGGATTTTGCTGCTATGAACTTTAATATCATAACAGAAGATGACATTCCATTTTTTAAAATGTATGAACAGCATATTCCAATATGGAAGTGGAAATACTTTGCACAGGATCTTACATGGAAAGCTCTGAAGATGTCAATGGATCTTCCATGGATATTTGACATATTTGACGTTCAAATATCAACAGAAGAATTTATGCCTGAAGATGTATGGATACTTCGTGCATATGAAAATTTATGCGACTGGGTCAAGTTAACGATTCAAGTTCATATAGATATTATAAATGCGAATCCAGAACTTCCGTGGAGGATGGATTATATTCAATGGAATAAAACAACATGGAAAACACCAACAATACCGATTGAAATTTCAATCAGAGAATGGACTGCAGCAAATACAATCAAACGTTTCTGGAAACGTTCTATCAGCGATCCAACGTTTAGGTGCTGTAAATTACGTCTCGAACGCGAACTTAAAGAATTGGAATCATTATAAATTAGTATGGCATCAGTTTCATTCACAAAGCTTCGCGCAGATGCCACCATTCCCTCCAAGGCAACCGTGGGTGCGGTTGGTCTTGATCTGCATTCTGTTGAGCCATATATCATCCTCCCCGGGCAGCGGGTCGTCGTCTCCACCGGCCTTTCTGTGGCACTCCCAGAGGGTACGTATGGCAGAATCGCTCCGAGAAGTGGCCTTGCTGTAAAACACGGTCTAGATGTCGGTGCAGGTGTAGTTGATCGTGACTACACTGGAGAACTTCGTGTGGTTCTATTTAACCACGATCAAGTGACTCCATTTATCATCCGACCCGGTTACCGCATTGCTCAACTTATCATTGAGAAGGTTGTTGATGACTTTGAAATTGTAGAGATTGATACACCTGATCAATATACAGAGCGTGGCTCAGGAGGTTTTGGTTCTACCGGTATGTGAAATTCTGTTTAAAATTTGTCTCGAATGAATAGAACCACTTGCCTTGTTTCTTCTGGCTACATTTTCAATCAATTTTCTGGCGAGTTTTACCAATTGAGCAGTTCCTCTTCGTTTTGAAGATAGATACGAAAGATGACCTGCTCTTATAGCGTCTTTTATACCTTTCTCTTTTTTATCTCCGTTTATAGGATTTCTAAGCATTGCTGTTTTTTTAACAAATGAACTTGCAAGAATATACAATGTATCCTTCCAAAGGTGTGTTAATCGTTGCATTGGAAACCCATAACGTTTAGACCATTTCAAACTCATATGTTTTCTTGTGATTCCAGGGTAAACTACGAGCGATGTATCTACAAGCTCATACTCCTTCCTTGGCGTGACAATGATAAAATTATACACTTTGTATACTTTTTTTGTAATTTCCGAAAGTCTGCCTGGTTTATCCAATGGCACACCGACCAATTCTCTTACTTTTAAAGAAGCATCTATACCATTACGATTCAAATATCTTACAAATCCACTTAAATGCTTGTACATTATATTGCGCATAAGTGTTGACAGTTCATTTATCCGTTTCTGTGTATTTATAGATTTTGGAACTGCAAATTTAAAATCAAAATCAGATGTTTTTGCTGTATTGATACCCCTTCCTTTAAGATATAATTTTACAGCCATTCCACCTCCCAGATACTGTACAAATTTTCTATATGGTTTAAGTAAAGTTTTTGTTCTTTTCGAATATTTTATAAACAAGTCAGTTATAGCAGGTGAAATAGAAATACTTTTTTGTCTTTGAGGAATTACAGAACTACTTGTAGGTGACGTGATTACCCTTTTCAATAATCCATGTTTTCCTATATACAACTCCCTATGGAAAACACCCCTATGAAAACGACTCCGTTTTGACGGCATAAACGCACC
>JACCDW011972212.1_pt1 | contig 19081 bp, 20 predicted proteins | sample 7449781 | NCBI WGS metagenome assembly JACCDW01 (sample SAMN15323449, study PRJNA562643) | freshwater metagenome | isolation source: river surface water | place: USA:Blue River Watershed | collected 2017-08-18
CACGCGTGGCCTTCGCAGCCAGCGTGCCGAACGGCCATCCGGAAGTGCGCGCTCGCGCGCACTACGTCAGCGAAGCGCACGGCGGCCGCGGCGCGGCGCGCGAGGTCTGCGATTTCATCCTGCGCGCACAGGGCAACTACGAGGCGGCGCTGGCGCCGTACCTTGCGTGAATTACGCGATGCAGCGACGGCTGCCTGCCCTGCTGACGCTGGGCCTGGTGCTGTTGCTGGCCGGCTTCAGCCTGTGGATGCTGAAGGTCGCGCAACGCAACGACGAGGACACGCCGCAGACCGGCAAACGCACCGAACCCGACTATGTGATCGAGGGTTTCCGCTACGTCAAGGTGGCGCGCGACGGCAGCGCCGAGTATGTGATCGAAGGCGACCGGCTTGCGCACGACCCGGTCAGCGACGATAGCCTGATCACGCGGCCGCGCATGAACAGCTATGCGAAAGGCCGTGCGCCGATGACGCTGACGGCGGACCGCGCGCAGATCAACGGTGACCACAGCGAATTCCACCTGATCGACAACGTCCGCCTGAACCGCCCGCAGGCACATGGCAGCGAATCGCTGACCGCCGAGTCGGACTACATGGTGGTACTGCCGGACCAGGGCATCGTGAAGACCGATCGCGCCGTGCACGCCCGTCTCGGCAACTCCACGCTGGAAGGCGTCGGCATGTTCGCCGATGATGTGAAACGGCAGCTGACGCTGCAAAGCCGGGTCCAAGCGACCTACCTGAAACCATAACGAGGCCGGAGACAAGATGAACAATACTGCCCGATCGACCTTCCTTGCACTGGCGCTGGCATCGCTGGGCTGGCTCGCCGCCGGTAACGCATACGCCGAAAAAGCCGACCGCGACAAACCCACCAATGTCGAGGCCAACCAGATGTTTTACGACGAGGCCAAGCAGATCAATACCTTCGTCGGCAACGTGGTGCTGACCCGCGGCACGCTGGTGATGCATGCGGAGAAGCTGTTGATCAAACAGGATGCCGCGGGCTACCAGTACGCGACCATGTATGCGGTTGCCGGCGGCGTGACCCGGTTCCGGCAGAAGCGCGACGGCGGCAAGGACCTGTGGATCGAGGGCTACGCAGCCGACCGCATCGAGTACGACACCAAGACCGAAGTGGCCAAACTGTACAAGCATGCGAAAGTGAAAATGCTCGACGGCCCGCGGGTGACTGACGAGGTCGAGGGCGAATTCATCTCGTATGACAGCCGTACGGAGTTCTACACGGTGTCCGGTTCGCAAAATGCCGACGAGGGCAAGGCGACCGGCGGCCGCATCCGCGCAATCATCCAGCCGCGCGTCCAGGAAAAACCGGGCAATGACAAGTAAGCCGACCAGCACGCTGCAGGTGCGCCACCTGCAGAAAAGCTATGGCGCACGGCGGGTGGTGCATGACGTGTCGCTCGACGTCGCCAGCGGCGAGGTGGTCGGCCTGCTCGGACCGAACGGCGCCGGCAAGACCACGTCGTTCTACATGATTGTCGGGCTGGTGCCTTCCGAGGGCGGCGAGATCGAGCTCGACGGCGAGCGCCTGTCCGAGCTGCCGATTCACCGGCGCGCCGAGCGCGGCCTGTCCTACCTGCCGCAGGAAGCGTCGGTCTTCCGCAAGCTGTCAGTCGAGGACAATATCCGCGCGGTGCTCGAACTGCAGAAGGCCAACGGCAAGCCGCTGGCCCGCGACGAGATCGAGCGCCGGCTCGACCTGTTGCTCGCCGAGCTGCAGATCGAAAAGCTGCGTGACAGCCCGTCGCTCGCGCTGTCCGGCGGCGAGCGCCGTCGCGTGGAAATCGCGCGCGCGCTGGCGACCGGCCCGCGCTTCATCCTGCTCGACGAGCCGTTTGCCGGCGTCGACCCGATCGCAGTGATCGAGATCCAGCGCATTGTCCGCTTCCTGAAGGATCGCGGCATCGGCGTGCTGATCACGGACCACAACGTGCGCGAGACCCTTGGCATCTGCGACCGCGCATACATCATCAACCAGGGCACGGTGCTGGCCTCCGGCAGCCCGGATGAAATCATCGGCAACGAATCGGTTCGCCGGGTCTATCTCGGCGAACACTTCCGCATGTAAGCGACGCCCATGAAGCAAACCTTACAGCTCCGCGTCTCCCAGCATCTCGCGCTGACGCCGCAATTGCAGCAGTCGATCCGCCTGCTGCAGCTGTCGACGCTGGAGCTGCATCAGGAACTCGAACAGATGCTGATCGAGAATCCTCTGCTTGAACGGCTCGACGATCCGCTCGACCATTCGGTACGCCTGCTCGGCGACGGCGCAATCAGCCCCGTGCCGACGGCGCCCGCCCCGTCCTCCGAATCGCAGGGCGAGGCCGGCGGCGAGTTCGAGGGCACCGGCGCCGGCGGCAACGAGGGTGGTGGCGACGAGGGCGGCGGCGGGGATGCCGACTGGAGCTTCGACGATGTCGCGCGTGCTGCCAAGGCGCCCGAGGACGACAATGCGCGGCCGCAGCTGGAAGCGCATGAGTCGACGCTGCGCGAGCACCTGCAGGAACAGCTCGCGGTGACGACCAGCCAGCGACGCGACCGTGCGCTGGTCGAGCTGCTGATCGACGCACTCGACGACAACGGCTACCTGGAAGAATCGCTGGAAGACATCCTTGCGCGGCTGCCCGAAGAGCTGGACATCGAGCTGGACGAACTGAACGTCGCGCTGAAGCTGCTGCAGAGTTTCGATCCCGCCGGCGTCGGCGCACGCAACGCCTCCGAATGTCTGTCCATCCAGATTCGCCGGATGGAGCATGTGCCGCTGGTCACCCGTCGCATGGCGCTGACGCTGGTGGAAAACTATCTTGAACTATTTGCACAGCGGGAGTTCAACAAGCTGAAAAAGGCGCTCGATTGCGACGACGAAGACCTGCGCGAAGCACAGGCCGTGATCCGCCGCTGCAACCCGCATCCGGGTGCCGCTTTTGCCGGTGATGCGTCGGACTATGTGGTGCCGGATGTGATCGTCAAGCGCTCGAAGAATGGCTGGCAGGTGACGCTCAACCGCGACGTGATGCCGAAGCTGCGCGTGAATGCAATGTACGCAAACATCCTGAAGCAGAACAAAGGCGACGGTTCACTGTCTTCCCAATTGCAGGAAGCAAAATGGCTGATCAAGAACATGCGTCAGCGCTTCGATACGATCCTTCGCGTGGCACAGGCGATTGTCGATCGGCAGCGCAATTTTTTCTCGCACGGCGAGGTCGCGATGCGCCCTCTTGTCCTGCGTGAAATTGCTGATACACTGGGACTGCACGAGAGCACTATTTCTCGTGTAACAACGCAAAAGTACATGCTGACGCCTCATGGCATGTTTGAACTGAAATTTTTCTTCGGCAGCCATGTGGCAACTGAAGCGGGCGGTGAAGCTTCCTCTACAGCAATACGTGCGTTGATCAAACAACTGATAGGAGCTGAGGACCCGAAGAATCCATTTTCCGATAGCAAGATCACGGACATGCTGGCTGAACAGGGAATGGTTGTCGCGCGGCGCACCGTCGCCAAATACCGCGAAGCACTGAAGATTCCCGCGGTCAACCTTCGCAAGTCCCTCTGATCGAATCATTTCCAGAGTTTTCAACGGTTGCTGTGTTCCGCCCGGCCTGCTTGCCGGCGGTGCCGCCGGATCCTCCAGCGACGCAATGCAAGGAGTGCTGTTTATGAACCTGAAGATCAGCGGTCATCATCTGGAATTGACTCCCGCCCTCCGGGAGTATGTGGAAACGAAGCTGGAGCGCATCAAGCGCCATTTCGACAACGTCATTGATGTCAACGTCATCCTCGCCGTGGATGCCAACACCGAGAAGGAAAAGCGGCAGCGTGCGGAAATCAACCTGCACATGCGCGGCAAGGACCTGCATGTCGAAAGCGAGGCGCAAGACATGTATGCGGCCATCGACCTGCTGATGGACAAACTCGACCGGCAAGTGCTGAAGCACAAGGACAGGATCCAGGACCACCAGCACGTGGGTCTGCGCGGCTACGACGGCGCTGAAGCTGCCTGATCCCCTCCCCGGTTCACTCGACACAAGGGCGCGCAAGCGCCCTTGTCGTTTTTGCGGCGCCGGCGCATCGCCGCCCGGACGACGACCGCGGCGTTTTCTGCCGCCAAAACCCGCCTTCCCTGCTCGCAAACGAGCGCCAACCGAATCTCGCTACACTGTGCGCTTTCGATCAAACCGACAACGACGCGCATGACTGACCACATCAAAACCGAGATCCGCGGCACCACCGGCATCATCACGCTCGACCGGCCTTCCGCACTGAATTCGCTGACGCTGGAGATGGTGCGCGCGATGACCTCCGCGCTGCTCGCGTGGCGCAATGACGCCGCCGTGCGCGCCGTGCTGGTGAAGGCCAGCAGCGAACGCGCCTACTGCGCCGGCGGCGATATCCGCTTTTTCCACCAGAAAGGCAGCGCCAGCGCGACCGGCGGCGCGGCGCTGATTGAAGATTTCTTCAGCGAAGAATATGCGCTGAACCACCTTGTGCACACCTATCCGAAACCCTACATCGCGCTGATGGACGGCGTGGTGATGGGTGGCGGCATGGGCATTGCGCAGGCCGGCCCGCAGGCACGCGTGCGCGTCGTCACTGAGCGCACGAAGATGGCGATGCCGGAAACCGGGATCGGCCTGTTTCCCGATGTCGGCGGCGGCTGGTTCCTGTCGCGCACGCCGGGACAACTCGGCGCCTATCTCGGCGTGACCGGCGACGTGATCGGCGCGGCCGACGCGATCCATGCGGATCTGGCCGATGTGTTCGTGCCCGGCAGCGAGCTGGCGGCGCTGCAGGAAGCGATCGTCGGCGCAGCTGACGTGCGCGAGGCGATACAGTCGTTCGCGTCTCGTTTCGTCCCGCAGGCACAGGCGTTGCCAGGCAAGCTGGCGCAGCACCGTGCTGCGATCGACCGCCATTTCGCCTTCGATACCGTCGCGGAGATCATGGATTCGCTGGCCGCGGACGACAGCGAATTCGCGCAGGCGACACTGGCAACGATGCGCAAGCGTTCACCGCTGATGATGTGCGTGACGCTGTCGCAGATCCGCCGCGCGGCAGCGCTCGACATCGGCGACTGCCTGCGGATGGAGCGCACCATGGTGCGTCGCTGCTTCGAAAATGGCGAGGTGATCGAGGGAGTGCGCGCGCTGGCAATCGACAAGGATCATTCGCCGAAGTGGAATCCGCCGACGCTGGCGGAAGTAGCGCCAGCGATGGTCGACCGGTTCTTCGACAGCGCATGGCCTGCGTATGCACATCCGCTGAGGGACCTGGCCTGAACGCAGCGCCCCTCGGGTAAACGACCGCAAGGCGCCGGCCTCCGGCGCCTTGCGGTCAGATCTCGTCGACGGCGAACAAGCGTCGGTATTCCCGCATGGCGTAGCGGTCGGTCATCCCGGCAATGTAGTCGGCGACCTTGCGTGCCTGCTCGAGCACGTCGCCATCCGCGACCTGATAATCCGGCGGCAGCAACTGCGGCCCGCTGAGGAAGATGCCGAACAGGTCGGTGACAATGCGCCGCGCCTTGCTGGTCATCCGGTTCACCTGATAGTGCTGATACAGATTCTTGCGCAGGAAACGCTTCAGCTCCTGCGCGTCGGCGCGCATCGCTTCTGAAAAACTGATCAGCGGTGGCGCGTTGCGGACATCATCGATCGACTGCACGCCGGAAGCCACGATGTTCGCGCGCGACGTCACGATCAGGTCGACGACCAGCGCATTGATCATCCGCCGCACGGTCTCATTGATCGCACGCCGGCCGGCAATGCCGGGGAACTGCTGCTGGACTTCCGCGCTGTAACGCGCGTACAGCCGCACTTCCTGCAACTGGTCGACCGTCAGCAAGCCGGAGCGCAGGCCATCGTCGATATCATGGTTGTTGTAGGCGATCTCGTCGGCCAGATTCGCCAGCTGCGCCTCGAGGCTCGGCTGCTTTTTCGCGATGAAACGGCGGCCGACCTCACCGAGCTGCTGTGCGTTCGGCAGCGAGCAGTGCTTGAGTATTCCCTCGCGCGTCTCGAACATCAGGTTCAGTCCGTCGAACGCGCCGTAGCGCTGTTCCAGCGCATCCACCACGCGCAGGCTCTGCAGGTTGTGCTCGAAGCCGCCGTAATCCTTCATGCAGGCATTCAGCGCATCCTGCCCGGCGTGGCCGAACGGCGTGTGGCCGAGGTCGTGGGCCAGCGAGATCGCCTCGACCAGGTCTTCATTGAGCTGCAGGCTGCGCGCCAGCGAACGCGCGATCTGCGCGACCTCGATGCTGTGCGTCAGGCGGGTGCGGAACAGGTCGCCTTCGTGGTTGACGAAAACCTGCGTCTTGTACTCGAGCCGGCGGAAGGCGGTCGAATGGATGATGCGGTCGCGGTCGCGCTGGAATTCGCCACGCGTATCCGGCGCCGGCTCGGCAAAGGAGCGGCCGATCGAAGTGCCGGAACGCGCTGCATACGGGGCGAGACGGGCTTCGATCAGGTCGCTCATGTCACGCCTTCGTGCAAGCGGCCAAAGTGGCCTTCAACAATTCGGATGGCACGCCGGTGATGGTCGCGGTGCCCAGCGGCTTGAGCAGGATGAACTTGATCTGCCCGCCCTCGTTCTTTTTGTCGACTTCCATCAGCTCCAGCCAGCGGTCCTCGCCAAGATCCGGCGCCACCGTCGGCAGCTTCGCCGCCTTCACCAGCGCGACGATACGATCGCGGTCAGCCGGCGCCAGATAGCCGAGGCGCACAGACAGGTCGGCCGCCATCACCATGCCGCAGCCGACGGCCTCGCCGTGCAGCCACTCGCCATAGCCCATGCCGGCCTCGATCGCATGGCCGAAGGTATGGCCGAAATTCAGGATCGCGCGCAGCCCGCCTTCGCGCTCATCCTGTCGCACGACGTCGGCCTTGATCTCGCAGGAACGGCGGATTGCATGGGCGATCGCCGCATCGTCGCGCGCGACCAGCTTGTCCATGTTCGCTTCCTGCCAGCTGAAAAAGTCGGCATCGATGATCGCGCCATGCTTGATCACTTCCGCCAGGCCGGCGGACAGTTCGCGGTCCGGCAGCGTCGCCAGCGTCGCGGTGTCGGCCAGCACCGACTGCGGCTGGTAAAACGCGCCGATCATGTTCTTGCCAAGCGGATGGTTGATCGCCGTCTTGCCGCCGACCGATGAATCGACTTGCGCCAGCAGTGTCGTCGGCACCTGCACGAAAGGCACGCCGCGCATGTAGGTCGCTGCGGCAAACCCGGTCATGTCGCCGATCACGCCGCCGCCCAGCGCCACCAGCGTGGTCTTGCGGTCGCACTTGTGCTCGAGCAGCGAGGTGAAGATCTGCATCAGGTTGTCGGCGTTCTTCTCTTCTTCGCCATCCGGCAGCACGATCGCAATGCACTGCTTGCCGGCAGACTGCAGCATCGCCGTCAGCCGGTCGAGGTAGAGCGGCGCGACCACGGTATTGGTGACGATCGCGACGCGCTTGCCCGGCACATGGCGGGCGAATTCTTCATTCTCCAGCAGGTGGCGGCCAATCACGATCGGGTAGCTGCGCTCGCCAAGCTCGACGGCGAGGCTGGCGAACACGGACGAAGTCGGGTTCATGCGGATGCTCATTCGGAAGGGGTGGGGTCGGCCGCGGCGGCCGCCTGGTTGAACTGTTCGAGTTGCGCGAGGATGTTATTGAGCACCGACTGCACGTTCGGGCGCCCGGTCTCGATGGTGATGTGCGCAATTTCCTGATACAGCGGCGCGCGCTGGCGCGACAGCTCCTCGATCTTTGCTTTCGGGTCGGCGGTCTGCAGCAGCGGCCGGTTGCGGTCGTGGCTGGTGCGCTGCAGGATGCTGTGCACCGATGCGCGCAGGTAGATCACGATGCCGCGCTCATGCAGGTAACGCCGGCTCTGCTCGTTCAGCACCGCGCCGCCGCCGGTCGCCAGCACGATGCCCGGCTGCGCGGTCAGGTCGCGGATCACGTCGGCTTCACGCTGGCGGAAGCTGGCTTCGCCTTCGATCTCGAAGATCAACGGAATCGACGCGCCGGTGCGCGCCTCAATTTCCTGATCCGCATCGACGAAGCGCAGGTTCAGTTTCTTCGCGAGCGCTCGACCTATCGTGGTCTTGCCGGAGCCCATCAGGCCGACCAGGAAGATGTTGGAATTCGGTATGGACATCGTTGCCGTTGCAGGGGATTTTTCCCCGGAAAGGCGACAGTTTATCCCATCCGTCCCTGCCGCTACCTCAGGGCGACGGCGGCGAACGGCCCGCTGCGAGATCGGCAACGATGCGCGGCGTAATGAAGATCAGCAGCTCGCGCTGGCTGCGCATCTGCGCGGTCTGACGAAACAGCACGCCGAGCAGCGGCAGATCGCCGAAAAAAGGCACCTTGGTCACGTTGCTGCGCTCCTCCTGCATGAAGATGCCGCCCAGTACGACCGTGCCGCCATTCTCGACCTGCACATTCGTCTTCACATGTTTGGTGTCGATCGCATAACTGGTGCCCACGGCAATCCCGCGTGAATCCTTCGCCACGTCGACGGTCAGGATGATGTTGCCGTCCGGCGTGATCTGCGGCGTGACCTCCAGCTTCAGGTTCGCCTTCTTGAACTGGACCGACGTCGCACCGCTGCTGGTGGCCTGCTGGAACGGGATCTCCTCGCCCTGCTCGATCACGGCCGGCTGCTGGTCGGCGGTGACGACCCGCGGGCTGGAGACGATTTTTCCCTTGCCATCGGCCTGCAAGGCCGACAGTTCGAGGTTCAGGAAGCGGTTTGCCCCGGGCGAAAACAGCGAAATGCCGATGCTGGCCGCTTGCGCCGTACCGATCTTCCCGGCCGGCAGGTCAAGGAACTGGGTATTCGGCATGTAGCTGCCGGCGGTCACCGTGGCCTGCCCGGTCTGCTCGCCGACACCGAGGTAACTGCCGGTCAGACCGACGCGGGTGTCTCCGCCCAGTCGGGTGCCGGGCGTGCGTCCGGCGACGAAGTTGCGGTCAAGATAGCCCAGCCGCACGCCGAGGTTCTTGTTGAAATTGTCATCGGCCTCGACGATGCGGGCCTCGATCATCACCTGCCGCTGCGGCACGTCGGTCAGCTGGATCAGCCGGCGCACTTCGGCCAGCCGTGCGGGCGTATCGGTGACGAACAGCTTGTTGCTGCGCGGCTCGGCCGATGCACTGCCGCGCCGCGACAGGATGCTGCCGCGTCCCGGCTGGCCGTCCAGCCCGAAGACCTTCTGGAACGAATCGGCCTTCTGGTAGTTCAGCTGGAAGGTCTCGGTGACCAGCGGCTCGAGTTCGGAGATCTGCGCGCGCTGCTCCAGCTCAAGCCGCTCCTTGGTCAGCAGCTCGTCTTTCGGTGCGATCCACAGCACATTGCCATTGCGGCGCATGTCGAGGCCGCGTGCCTGCATCACGATATCTAGTGCCTGGTCCCAGGGCACGTCCTTCAAACGCAGCGTCAGGTTGCCGCCAACGCTGTCGCTGGCCACCACGTTCAGTCCGGTGAAGTCGGCGATCACCTGCAGCAACGCGCGCACCTCGATGTTCTGGAAATTCAGCGACAGCCGGTCGCCGTGGTAACCGCGCGCGCCGCGATCGTCAGGCTTCAGTGGCCGCACCTCGACCACCAGCCGGCGGTCGGTCTGCCATGCGACGTGGTCCCACTGCCCGCCCGGCTCGATGGTCAGCCTCGCCATGTCACCGCTGGACTCTGCCGTGACGGCCTGTACCGGCGTGCCGAAATCGCGGACATCGAGCCGGCGACGCAACACTTCCGGCAGACGGGTCTTCATGAAGTCCACGACCACGGTCTGTCCTTGCCGGCGGACGTCGATCGCCGCCGGCTCGCTCGACAGATCGATGATGACCCGTCCGGCAGCGGACTCGCCGCGCCGGAAATCGATGTCGACAATCGCATTCCGTTCGAGCGCCGTGTCCGCCGCGCGTTCGGCGGTAGAAGCGCCGGACGATGGCTCGTTCAGCACGATGTGCAGTTCGGCGTCACGCAGGCGGGTGCTGTAGCCCATGCTCTGCTGCAGGTTCAGCACCAGTCGCGTCCGGGTGCCCGCCTGCACGATGTCGACATGCCGCAGCGCGCCCGCACCCAGCACGCGGCGCGGCTGGCCGGTCGCATTCACGGTGTCGGGCAGGTCCAGCACGATGCGCGGCGGGGAGACGGTCGCAAAACCATCAGGCGCGGCGGCCAGCGGCCGGCGCAGCTGCACACGCAGCACCTGATGCGTGCCGTCGCGGATCGCGTCGATCGCGCGCACGGCATTCGGCTCGGCGTGCGCGCTGTGCGCCGCCAGCGACAGGCCGAGCAGCAAGGCCGCTCGCCAGCGGGAAAAAATGGTCATCACCGCGTCTCCTGTAGCACGAGGCGGGCACGGCGCCGGATCCAGCGCCCGCCGCTGTCGGCAACGAGTTCATCGATATCGACAGTGCGCTCGCCGATGGCCACCACCTTGCCGAAATCCTGCCCGAGGTGCGCGCCGACGCGCACCGGATGAACGCGCTGGTCGGCTTCCACCAGCGCGATCGCATCGCGGCCGGCACGCAGGCTGCCGACCAGCCGCAGGTTGGCCAGAGCAAAGGATTCCAGCGGCTCGCGTTCGCGGCGCAGGTCGGGCTTCAGCCCGGCGCCTGCCGCATTGTCGTCAGCGGCCTCCAGCATGGCCGCCGCAAACGGATCAGGGCGCGCCCCGGGCTCGTAGCGCATCACGGCCGGTACGGGCGCCGCCGGCAATGCGGCCGGCGCGGGATGGTGGCGCTGGCGTACGTTGTCCATCCAGCCGCGCAGGTCATCGTGCGCATCGCAGGCGGTCAGGCACACGCAGGCAACAAGCCACGGCGCGGCGCGTGTCATTTCTTCCCCTGTTTGCGGCGCTCTGCTGCCTGCTGCTTTCGCAGCGCCGCTTCGGCCGGGTCGAGATAGCGGAACGCATGCGCAACGCAGGCGAACGACAATCCGGCCTCGCGTTGCTGGGCGAGCGACACGCCGTCTAAGGTGACGATGCGCGGCATGTTGGCAACGTCGCTGACGAATCCGGCCAGCGCATGGAACCCGCCGCTGAGCCGCATCTCGATCGGCAGCTCGGCATAATGCTCGCCGAATCGCAGCGGCGCCGGCCTGAAGAGCTCGAACTGCAATCCGCGCGCGACGCCGGCACGGCTGATCCCGGACAGCAGCGCTTCCATTTCCGACTGTGCCGGCAACTGCTTTTCGAGCCGCGTGACTTCGGCCTCGACAGCGGCTTTCTGCCCGCGAAGGCTGTCCAGATGCTGCGCCTGCGCGACCTTCTGCTCGAAGCTCGCGCGCAGCTGCGCCTCCTTCTGGCGCCCGTCCTCCAGCGCCTCGTGCTGCGGTTGCCACGCGAACCAGCCGCCGGCCGCGGTGACCAGCAGCCAGACGCTGGCCGCGCACAGCGCGCGCGGCAGCGGCGGCCACAGCGCCGGAGGGCGGCCGGCGAGACCATGAAATTGCGCTCGCCATCGCGCAAACCGGCCGGAAGCGGCCGCGCTCACCGGGCTTGCTGCGCGAAACCGGGCGCATCCATGGCAATCGTGAATTCGAACACCCGCCGGGCGTCGCGCCCCTGCCCCAGCGTCGCCGATTTGATTTCGACCAGCTCGGGGCGGGTGACTGACACACCGCCGGCCAGCGCATGCAGCAACTCCGACACGCGCGCGCCGGACTGCGCAAAACCCGCCAGCGTGACCCGCTCGGCCTGCTGCACTGATTTCAGCATGACACCCTGCGGAATCCGGCCGGCCAGCTCGTCAAGAAAGCGCACCGGCAGTGCACGCGCCCGCTGGAGTCCGCGTACCGCGTCGCGCCGGGCGAGCAGTGTCGCTATCTTCTCGCGCAACATCCGGACTTCGCCTATGCGCGCATCCAGCAAGGCGATCTGCGCGGCCAGCAGCTGATGGCGATCGTCCATCTGCGCAATCCGGCGCTGGTTGAGGACAAACACGGCCAGCACCACAGCCAGCCCGAGCGCGCCGGCGAGGCCGGTCAGGCTCCTGAACTGGCGGCGACGCTCGCGACGGCGCATGTCCCGCCATGGCAGCAGGTTGAAGCCCGTCATCGTTCGGCGCCCCTCAACGCAAGGCCGCACGCCAGCAGGCATGAGGTCGGCACTTCGGCGGCCGCAGCACCCGCGGAATGCCGCGACAGTCCGGGCCGCACCACCGGCGCGCCGGTACGGCGCTGCAGTGCCGGAGCCAGCCCCTCGGGCACGGCGCCGAGCAGGTAGATGCGATGGAGCACCGCATGCGTGGTAGCCGTCTGGAACAACTGCAAGGCGCGATCGAATTCCTGGCAGGCGCGCTCGACAGCAGCGGTATCGCCGGCCGGCGTCGGCAACACGAGTTCGCGCTCATAGGACAGCACGCCGTCGGCCATGAACAGGCAGAGCCCGCGCTCCGGCTCCAGCCGCAGTGCGGCCAGTACCGGCGCGGGCCCGCCATCATGTGCGGCATCGAGCAGCGCGATCGCGGACGCCAGTGCCTGCGACTCGATGTCGATAACCAGCGGTCGCAGACCCGCCGCGCGCGCCAGCGCGACCCGCTCGTCGATGCGCTCGCGCCGGGCCGCGACCAGCACGACATCGACGCAGTCTGGCTGGCCGGCCGTCGGGCCGCCGATGGTGAAATCCAGGCCGATCTCGTCGCGCGGGAAAGGCAGGGTCTCGCCGGCTTCCGCCTCGACCTGCATTTCCATTTCGTCCTCGTGCAGCAGCGCCGGCAGCGACAGGGTTTTCCTGATTGCTGCGCCGGCAGGCAGCGCCAGCGCCGCATCGCGCAGGCGGCTGCCGCTGGCCCGGATCGCCTCGCGCAGCGCGGCCGCGACCTCGTCGGGCATCACGATGGCGCCGTCGCGCATCGCGCCGCGCGGCAGTGCCTGCTGCGCAAAGTGCGCTATGCGCAGTGAGCGCCGCGGCACGCTCGCCCCGAGGGCGACGACGCGGACTGCGTCCGCACCGAGATCGACCCCGAGCATCGGCCGCTGAGCTTGCCGCCACCACTGCCGCAAAGAAAACATCCGCACGCCTCGCGTTATCAATTTCGAAACTTGCGGCGGATGCTAGCAAGCGCGTTTCGACGATGCAAAGCCGCCGTGGCGGCGCGTTGTCAAATGCCGACGCGTATGCCGATAGCGTTCGGAAACCGGCTGCCGGCTTGACCGTTTGCCATCATTTCCGGGGACGCGAAGCCGTTCCGGGGCTGCCGCTATAATGACCGCCATCAATCAATGGGCTCGTCCCTCCCTCCTGCTGAATGAACAACCACAACTCCGCCGATCGCGCCGATGAACCCTCGCGCGGCGGCAAACTCCCCGCTCCCGTCAAAGTTGCGCTGAGCGTATTCGGCGTCTTGTCCGGACTGGCGGTTATCGGATTCCTGCTGTTGAGCTTCATGCTGATGATGGCTTATCCGAACCTGCCGGACATCGATTCGCTGGCGACTTACCAGCCGAAAATGCCGCTACGCGTTTTCTCGGCCGATAACGTGCTGATCGGTGAATTCGGCGAAGAGCGCCGCAGCCTGGTGCGCTACAAGGACATCCCGACCGTGATGAAGCAGGCGGTGCTGGCGATCGAAGACGATCGCTTCTATCAGCACCACGGCGTCGACTATTGGGGCATCCTGCGCGCGGCCATTCACAATGCGATCGGCGGCAGCCGCAGGGCGCATCGACGATCACGCAGCAGGTCGCGCGCAACTTCTTCCTGTCCAGCGAGCAGACCATCAAGCGCAAGTTGTATGAAATCCTGCTGGCATGGAAGATCGAGAAGACGCTGACCAAGGACCAGATCCTCGAGCTGTACATGAACCAGATCTACCTTGGCCAGCGCGCATATGGCTTCGCGTCGGCCGCGCAGATTTATTTCGGCAAGCGCCTGTCGGAGATCACCACGGCCGAGGCGGCCATGCTCGCCGGCTTGCCGAAGGCGCCGTCGGCGAACAACCCGGTCGTCAATCCGAAGCGCGCAAAGGCGCGCCAGCAGTACATCCTGCAGCGCATGCACGAGCTCGGCTACATCACGCGCGCGCAGTACGACCAGGCACGCAATGAAAAGCTGAAGATCAAGATGGACAGCAATGACTTCGGCGTACACGCCGAGTATGTGTCCGAGATGGCGCGCCAGATGGTCTACGAGCAGTTCAAGGAAGACACCTACACGCGCGGCCTGAACGTTTTCACCACCATCACCAAGGCCGACCAGGACGCCGCCTACCTCGCGCTGCGCCGCGGCGTGCTCGACTACGAGAAGCGCCAGCCCTACCGCGGCCCGGAAGGCTACATGGACATCCCGTCCGATCGCACCGATGCGGAAGCAGCGATCGAGTCGGAGCTGGCCGAGCATCCGGACAGCGACGGCATGGTTGCTGCGGTCGTGCTGTCGACCGCACCGAAGTCGCTGCGCGCGGTGCTGTCGACCGGCGAGGAGGTGACGATCGCCGACGCCGCGCTCGGCACGGCGGCCAGCGCGCTGACGGACAAGGTGCCGGCCAACCGCCGCATCCGCCGCGGCGCGATCATCCGTGTGATGCAGGACGGCAGCAACTGGCAGGTGATCCAGCTGCCTGAGGTCGAATCGGCCTTCGTTGCCGTCGGACCGGATGACGGCGCGGTCAAGGCGCTGGTCGGCGGCTTCGACTTCAACCGCAACAAGTTCAACCATGCGACGCAGGCATGGCGCCAGCCGGGCTCGTCGTTCAAGCCGTTCATTTATTCGGCGTCACTGGAAAAAGGTCTGTCGCCGGGCACGATCGTCAATGATGCGCCGCTGACCTACGACGCGTCGCAGACCGGCAGCCAGGCCTGGGAGCCGAAGAACTACGACGGCAAATACGAGGGCCCGATGTCGATGCGGCGCGGCCTGGCCAAGTCGAAGAACATGGTGTCGATCCGCATCCTCGACAAGATCGGTCCGCAGTATGCGCAGGAATTCGTGACCCGCTTCGGCTTCGAGGCCGAAAAGAATCCGCCCTACCTGACGCTGGCCCTGGGCGCCGGCTCGGTGACGCCGCTGCAGCTGGCCGGTGCCTATGCCGTGTTCGCCAATGGCGGCTACAAGGTGAACCCGCACCTGATCGCGAAGATCACCGACAACAACGGCAAGACCCTGTTCCAGGTCACGCCGGACAAGGCCGGCGACGAGGCGCTGCGCGTGATCGATGCCCGCAATGCCTACATCGTCGACAGCATGCTCAAGGACGTGGTTCGCTACGGCACGGCAGCGCGCGCACAGTCGCTGAACCGGATCGACATTGCCGGAAAAACCGGCACCACCAACGACTCGATCGACGCGTGGTTCGCCGGTTACCATCCGAGACTGGCGGCGGTCGCATGGATCGGCTTCGACAAGCCGAAGAACCTCGGCAACCGCGAGACCGGCGGCGGGCTCGCGCTGCCGATCTGGATCGGCTACATGCAGAAGGCGCTGCCAAAGCTGCCGGTCACCCAGCGCGAGGTGCCGGCTGGCATCACGACGCTGAACGGCGACCTGATCTATTCCGAGTATGTCGATGCCGGCGGCGTCGGCTCGCTGGGCAACGGCGGTGCGCAGGAAGAGGAAAAACCGCCGGCCGAGAAGGAGGCGACGAAGGGCGAGATCTTCTGATCAGGCCGAGATGTCCAGCGCGGTGCCGGCCTGCAGGCCGGCCAGCCGCGACAGCGATGAGTACAGCTCCGAGCCGTCGCGGGTATCGAGCCAGCGGCCGTCGTTGAGCCGGTAGTGGAAGCCGCCGGCGCGCGCGGCGACCCAGATTTCCCGCATCGGCGCCTGCGTATTGACGATGATCTTGCTGCCGTTGTCGACGAACTCGATCTCGAGCACATTGCCGCTGCGGCTGCACTCGACATCGACATCGGCCTCCTCGCCGGCGCGCTCGAACGCGTTCTCGATGGCGTCGAGCACGCTCTCGGCAATGGCCAGGAATTCGGTTTCGGTCATGCTACACTCCAGAAGAAATTTTCAACGCGCGCGTCATGCATGGCGTGGCGCGGTCCAGCCCGCAAAACCACACTCTCCATGCGCACCTTTTTCGCCATTCTAGCGACGATCGCCTCGATCGGCCTGAGCGCCTGCGGTCAGACCGGTCCACTGCACTTGCCCGACCAGGTCCAGCCGAAGGCTGACCCGGACGCCGAATTCGACGCGCAACCCGCCAAGCAACGACCATCCCGCCAGCCCTGACCATGTCGCATTTTGAATACCGCGGCGACGCGCTGCACGCCGAAGGTGTGCCGCTCGCCACGATCGCCCAGACTTTTGGCACGCCCACCTATGTGTACTCGCGTGCCGCCCTGACCGAGAACTTCCTCGCCTATGCGAATGCCTGCCGCGCCCATGGCCGCGGCGAACAGGGCGCGCTGGTGTGCTACTCGGTGAAATCGAACTCCAACCTCGCGGTGCTGAACCTGCTCGGCAAGCTTGGCTCCGGCTTCGACATCGTGTCCGGCGGCGAGCTGCTGCGCGTGATCGCCGCCGGCGGCGATCCGCGCAAGGTGATCTTCTCCGGCGTGGGCAAGTCGCGCGACGAGATGAAACTGGCGCTGGCGCATGACATCCTCTGCTTCAACGTCGAGTCCATCCCCGAACTGCACCGGCTCAACGAGGTGGCAGCCAGCCTCGGCAAGCGCGCGCGCGTGTCGCTGCGCGTGAACCCGGACGTCGACCCGAAGACGCATCCGTACATCTCGACCGGCCTGAAGGAAAACAAGTTCGGCATCGCGTACGAGGATGCGCTGCCGACCTACCGCGTGGCGGCGTCGCTGCCGCATATCGAAGTCACCGGCATCGACTGCCACATCGGCTCGCAGCTGCTTGATGACGCGCCGCTGCTCGAAGCGCTGGACAAGGTGATCGAACTGGCCGACCGGCTGCATGCGGAAGGCATCGAACTGCACCACCTCGACATCGGCGGCGGCATCGGCATCACCTATGACGATGAAAAGCCGGTCGCGGTCGCGGACTATCTCGGGCGGCTGTTTGCCCGCATCGACCGCTGGCGCAAGGACAAGTACGGCGGCAAGCAGATCAGCGTGATGTTCGAGCCGGGGCGCTCGATCGTCGGCAACGCCGGCGTGCTGCTGACCGAAGTGCAGTACCTGAAGCATGGTGCGACGAAGAATTTTGCGGTGGTTGACGCCGCGATGAACGACCTGATGCGCCCGGCCATGTATGAAGCCTGGCATGGTGTGCAGCCGCTGAATCGCCGCGCTGACGGTGCGAAGGAATATGACGTGGTCGGCCCGGTCTGCGAATCGGGCGATTGGCTCGCACGCGGCCGGACGCTGTCGCTGGAGCAGGGCGACCTGCTGGCGATCATGTCGGCCGGCGCCTACGGCATGACGATGGCGTCGAACTACAACACGCGCGGCCGTGCGGCCGAAGTACTGGTCGATGGCGAGCAGTTCACGCTGATCCGCCAGCGCGAAAATCCGGCCGATCTGTTCGCGCTGGAATCGATTCCGGGCTAAGTCAGCCGGGATCTTTGGCCGACAACTCCACTGCCAGGCTGCGCGCCGCCGCGCGCGCCGCCTGCCAGCGAAACACCAGCCGCATCCCCAGCAGCATCGCAACGAGGGCGCCGAACACGATCGGCTCGCCGAAATTGTTCTTCCCCGCGCGCATCCACCAGAAATGCACGATCGCCAGCAGCGCGATCAGATAAACCAGCCGATGCAGCCGCGCCCAGTTGCGCCCGAGCCGTCGCTGCATTGCCGTGGTGCTGGTTGCCGCCAGCGGGATCAGCAGGACGAACGCGCTAAAGCCGACCGTAATGAATAGCCGCTTCTTCACGTCCTTCCACATCTCGGCGAGATCGAAAAAATGGTCGAACCAGAGGAAGCAGAGGAAATGCAGGCTCGCATAGAAAAAACAGAACAGTCCGAGCATGCGCCGCAGCTTCAGCAGCCACTGCTGGCCGGTCAGCCGGCGCAGCGGCGTGATCGCCAGCGTGAAGCAGAGGAAGTACAGCGTCCAGTCACCGCTGGCCCGCGTGATGGTCTCGATCGGGTTCGCGCCCAGCAGGCCTTCGCTGCCCAGCCAGACCACTCGCGCCAGCGGCAACAGCGCAATCAGAAACAGCACGCGCCGTATCCACGACAGCTGCGCAGCGGTCGGCGCCATCGCTCAGAAGAACTTCTTCAGGTCCATGCCGGCGTACAGCGACGCGACCTCGGGATAGCCGTTGAACATCATCGTCTTGCGCTTGCGCGTGAAAAAACCATCCTCGCCGATGCGGCGCTCGGTCGCCTGTGACCAGCGCGGATGGTCGACCTCGGGATTGACGTTCGAGTAGAAACCGTATTCCTGTGGCGCGACCTGATTCCACGCAGTCTTCGGCTGCGACTCGGTGAAACGAATGCGCACAATCGATTTGGCCGACTTGAAACCGTATTTCCACGGCAGCACGATGCGCACCGGCGCGCCATTCTGGTTGGGCAGCACTTGCCCGTACATGCCGAAGGCCAGCAGCGCCAGCGGATGGTTCGCCTCGTCGATGCGCAGGCCCTCGACATACGGCCAGTCGAGCACGCGGCTGCCGAGGCCCGGCATCTGCGCGCGGTCGGCCAGCGTGGTGAACTCGATGAACTTCGCATTGCCGGTCGGCTCGACCTTGCGGATCAGATCAGCCAGCGGGTAACCGATCCACGGGATCGCCATCGACCAGCCCTCGACGCAGCGCAGCCGGTAAAGCCGCTCCTCCAGCGGCGCGAGCTTCAGCAGCGCATCGAGGTCCAGCGTCAGCGGCTTCTTCACCTCGCCGTCAATGCGCACGGTCCATGGCCGTGGCTTCAGCGTGCCGGCATAATGCGAAGGATCGCCCTTGTCGAGGCCGAACTCGTAAAAATTGTTGTAGGTGGTCGCATCCCGGTAGGTGGTCGGCTTGTCGGCCGGACTGTATTTCGGATTGCGTTGCGCGGCCAGCTGCGCCAGCGACGGCCCGTCAGCCGCTTGCGCGAGCTCGCCAAGGCCAGCTGCGGCGAGCGTGCCGGCCGCAGCTTGCTGCAGGAACTGCCGGCGCGAGGCCGCAACTTCGGGTCGCGTGATCTCGGAAGGCAGCGGG
>JACCDW010905995.1_pt1 | contig 19077 bp, 37 predicted proteins | sample 7449781 | NCBI WGS metagenome assembly JACCDW01 (sample SAMN15323449, study PRJNA562643) | freshwater metagenome | isolation source: river surface water | place: USA:Blue River Watershed | collected 2017-08-18
ACTTTAGGCGCGCCCCTGGCCTGACACAATGCCCTGGATCAACCACCCAATTCGGAGAACGTCTGATGTTCGGCAATTTCAAGCGTGACGCGTTGCTCAGGGCCCTCAACAAGTACATCAAGGGCATCCACCCGCAGCTTCAGGTGATGCAACTCACCGAAAGGATGGTGCGCACCGGAGAGGACGGCAAGGCACAATACGTCGTCTGCCTGGAGGGCATCAAGAAGAAGGACGACCTGATGGCGTTCTTCATGCTCCCCATCGACCCCGCAAGCCCGACGATCATCGAGGACATCCAGGCCCAGTTCTACAAGGACGACGTGTTCATCTTCCGCGACCTGGCGGAGGCGATCCAAGACATCTCGACGCAGTGGAAGAGCCACCTGAAGGCCAAGCCTGGCATGACCTTCCGGCTGACCACAACCGGCTTCATGTGCGAGCCATACGTTCCAGCCAGTTTCCGCAAGGGCTGGTACAACAAGGACAAGGTGACCCTGTGCATCAGCGTCGCCAGCCCTGCGGGCGTGGTCCACGATCACTTCTGGCTGTCCACCGCAGCACCTGGCAAGGACGGCCTCAAGGTGCAATCGTGGTGCGGGAACTGGACCCCGCCCACCGATCAGAAGCAGAACCAGGACGTGGCGGAGCACGGCCAGTTGTTCGCGCAGTTCGTCGAGTCCGCAGAGAGGTCGAAGGCCAACCGGCTGGCCCAGTGCGAGAAACTCGTGGAATCCCTCAAGAAGGCAGATGACACCACCTTGGCACAATATCTGCTGATGAATGCTAGCACGTTCCGCGCCCTGAACAGGCGATTTTAGGGGGATCGCGCACCCGCCACAATGTGTTGGGAAATTGAATCCCCAGAATTTGTCAGGAGAAGACCGTGATCGAGATGTCGAAAATCGCCCGCATCGTCCTCAACAACGCAAAGCCCCTCGAAGCTCAACTGGTCAGGCTCTCGAAAGCTGCCCAGACCCAAGTGAAACCCAAGAGCACGGTCCTGCTCTGGGTGCCGGCCACCGTCGCCAGCGCGCCGAACAAGGGGCCAAAACCCACCAGGAACTACGGGCGGTACCAGGTCGGGTTCACGTTCGACTCGCTCGTCGGCTACGACACTGCCAACGCGGACGGCGTGAGCAATGCGTTCCTAGCCTGCGTCCTGTTCCACCAGCAGGGGGTGCAGGTCGTCCAGTACGACCTGCCACAGGTCGTCGAGGCGGTCCTCGAGTTCTGCGACACAAAGAGCAAGAAATTCGATGACCGGCTGAATTTCGTGGTCCGCAGGACACGCGGGCAGAAGGAGTTCAAGCTCCACATCGGCACACAGGTGCTGACCCCCAAGGTCGTGTCCGGCTGGATCAAGTACTCAGACATCAGCGTCTGATCCCAGTCCATCGATGGCCCACCGGGTGAGAGCCTGGTGGGCCAAACCGTCTCCATTTTAGGAATGGTCTGATTCTGCCACAAGGGTGAGTCAAAGGAGGATTCACGATGCAGCACTCAGTGAGAATCGGTTCTGACTTCTTTACCAAGGGTCTCCGGGACTACGCCAACTGGCGCTGGGCCTGGGTCCGCGAGCTGGTCCAGAACGGCGTGGACGCCGGCTCCAGGAACATCTCGTTCGACATCAATGAGGTGGACGGCGAGACCTGCGTCGCCACCTGCGTCAACGACGGTCCCCCGATGGACCGCGAGACCCTGCTCAACAAGTTCCTGAGCCTGGGCGGCAGCACCAAGGACAACGGGCAGAGCATCGGCGGTTTCGGCCTGGCGAAGGTAGTCATCGCACTGGCGCACGTCGACTATTCGATCCACACCGGCAGCATCTTGGTCAAGGGGTCGGGCGGTGAGTTCGAGCTCCTGGACGCGGAGCACTTCCCCGGCGTGAAGACGACGGTCACCATTCGCTCCTCCGCCAGCCGGATGGACGGCGAGATCCGCCGGTTCCTGTCCTACATGCAGGGCAAGAACGGGATCCGGATCACCCACAACGGCAGGCCCGCCGCCCTCGACCTGCACAAGAACAAGGCGCGGCGCGCCCTGTCATTCGGCACCGTCCACGTCAACAAGGCCCACTCGAGCCTGGTGGTGGTTCGCGTGAACGGCGTGCCGATGTACTATGATGAGGACGTGACTGACAAGTGCGTGATCCTCGAGCTGACGCAGTCGAGCCTCGAGACCCTCACCGCCAACCGTGACGGCCTGCAGTACAAGTATCAGGGGGAATTCAACAAGTTCATCCAGCAGCTGGCGGTCAACAAGAAGTCCGCCCTGCGCGAGGACACGATCACCGTCACCCACTTCGAGGGGTCCAAGATCTATGTCGCGAAGAAGAAGGAGCAAGAAGAAGGCTCACCTGGATCTCCTGAGCCTGCTGACTCCGAGCCTAGCTTTCTTGACGGGCTTTTTGACGATGTCAACGATGTTGCTGCTAAGACTGTCATTGTGCCGTCGGGACAGGGTGCACAGGTTCCTGCACGGGCTCCTGCCAAGCAGTTCGCTGTCGTCGAGGACTTTTTCGTCCGGAATGAACTTGGGATCAAAGTCCCTGCTCACTATCTCCCTTACCGCTCGACGTTTAGTGCGTACTCTAAGCGTCTGGTCAAGAAGTGGTCGTTCTACCTGATGCGGTTGCACCAGCTGTTCAACATGGACGGGCACTTTGCCGTCGGTTTCGTGTTCAGCGACGAGGCTGAGGCTCTCTACGAGCGTTCTCCTGAGCGTGGTACCGTCTACTACATCAATCCCGCCAAGGTCGTGAAGCAGCGCGGTAGCAACAGCCGCAGTCTGCAGAAGCGGTTCAACGCGAAGGATGACTACAAGCTGCTGATGATCGCCGCCCACGAGTTCCTCCACGGTTGCGGTTACTCTTGGCATGATGAGGAGTTCGCGGGCAAGCTGACGGACGTGGCTGGCGTGATTGCCAGTAACCTGCGGTTCTTCAGGCCCAAGGCCAAGGGTCCGGTAGATAAGGCGGTGGTGCCTTTCTAACGGGGGTGATTATGCGTCAGACAATTACTGTTGATTCTTCGGCGGTCATCGAGTCGGTGACCGCTGAAATTTATACGTCTTACGCTGACTTGAAGGCTCAGTTTGAGCGTTCCATCGATGAGTCCGTGAACCAGGGTAAAACCGAACTGGTGTCCGAAACGTCTCAACTTGTGGGCAAGCTGGATGAGATGGTCTCGAAGATTGTGGAAGATAAGGTAAGCTCTTTCCTGCGATCTGAGGTTGTGATGGAGGCGGTGATCGAGGCTGTGAAGGCGCGCCTTGCACCGGATATGGTGATGAACAACAAACCCTGGTGGAAGTGGTGGTGATTTGATTCATCGCCACTGGGAGGTGGCGATGGCGACTTCAGTAAAGAATCGAAAGCGTGAGATCGAGAACGAGATCATGGCCGGGCTTGGGATGCCTGACCGGTTCTCGCACGTCGTCGTGAGGAGGCTCTGGTCCAATCACTACAGAGCCAACGTCTACTGTTACACTGGCGAGTTTGGCGTGGTCCGCCGCAGGAAAATATCTCATAGTTATTTCGTCCGGGCCCTGAAGGATAGGCTCGTGTTCGATCCTGCGCTTGAGAGGGCCGAGTGATGAAGACTGCCGTTGCGATCCTGGCTTGCGCGCTGAACATCGTGTTTGGCGCGGTGTCGTTCATCCCCTGCATGATGGGGGCCGCGATGGGGATGGACAGTCCTCAGGCCCAGAATGACCAGGTGGCGATCTTCATCTGCTGGTGCTTCCTGTCGTTTCCGGTCGTCTGCGTGCTCTGTGGCCTGTTGTCACTTCTTGGCCTGTGGAAGGGCTGGTTGTCGCTGATCGGCCTGTTTCCGCTGCTGATGGCGGGCCTGGTGATCGGGTTTATGGCGCTGCGCGGTTAGTCTTGCCACCAGGCGGCTATGCCGAATTGGTGGTATGTGGTGTTGAGGCGGTCCACGTCCTTCCAGCGTTCCTTGAAGGTGGCCAGGTTGTTTTTGCTGGGTCCGTTGGTCGGGTCGTTGAAGTGGACCTGGCCAAATTTGAGGCTGCCCACAACCACATAGTGTCCGACGTTGTCCAGCTGGATGAGGCAGATGACTGGCCTGCCGAGTTTGGTGTGGTGCTTCAGGTCTTCCAGGTCCATCTCGCCGCTTATCACCTTGAGCCCTGAGCGTCGGAGCGTGGCTTCTATGGCCCTGGGGTCGGTGCCGTCGATCGGGTTGGTAGCGAGGGGTGCGAGAGTGTAGGTGCCGGTCTTCAGACCATAGTAGCTCAGGACCGTCTTTGTGGCAGCTGCTCCGCAGTCGTAGTCGAATCTTTGTCGCACGTCTGGTAGTGCCAGCATGATCGGACTCCTCCCGCGTTTAACATATGTTTTGTCTTTCGATTTTGGGGGAATGTTGGGATTGCCACAAGAGTGCGACGAGGCTTGGACTCGTGAGTGTGATAAATAGCGGGGAGGGGACATGGCGCGCAAACATCTGATACGGTTGAACAACACGATCGAATTCAACGTCTTGGTCAACGGTGAACGCAAGGACAGAAGGTGGCGGAAGGGCAAGACCCTGAGTGCTGCCGTCCGGTCGCGGACCGTTGAGCGGGAGATCGATGGCGAGAAGCAGGGGTTCGAGGTGGCTGACGTGGTTGTGTTCGACAAGGACAAGCCGGCCGTCGTGCTGCCTGGCATCCCCTGCGAGTTCTTCAGCTTCTTGGACGAGGCTGAGAATGAGGCTGGGAAGGCGTAGCGCGCCGTTCTCTTCGGCTTCTTGGCCTCCTGGGTGCCCCCGGGGGGTCGTTATTTTATCAGGGAGGTGATCATGGCTGGGTTAAAGATAACCAGGAAGGTTGGCCAGGGGTTCTCGGCCTTCGTCAACGGGGTCGAGATCAAGGTAATTTTCGAGCAGGTGCGCGGTGCCAGGGTGGGTGTGCTGCGGATCATCGCTCCGAAGTCCGTGGAGATTCTCCGCGATGAGCTGATTGAGGAGGCTGGTCATGGCCGATTACCTAACTCTGTCGTCACTAAGCAAGTGCCGGCTGCGCAAGCGACTCAGTCGGTATCAGCCGCGATACAGGCTGGTGATGTGGGTTGAGGAACCCTACCTGCTGTTCTTCACGCTCTACCGCGCCAGTCTTAGGCGCGTTGGCGACAAGCCGTCGCTTGAGTTGTCAATTGGTCCTGTGGTTGAAAGATAAGTTGGGGTATTGTCCCCAGGGAGGTTTATCATGGCTACTCTAGTTCTGACTGATGTCCAGAAAGTTGGCTTGAAGGTTAATCCGGTGAGCAAGGCTGGGAATCCTGCGCCGGTCGACGGTCTCCCAAAGTGGAGCACCAGCGATGAGAGCGTTCTCACCCTGAGTGTGTCTGAGGACGGCCTGTCCTGTGAGGCTGTGACCACCGGCAAGCTTGGCACGGCCCAGGTGTCCGTGGTGGCTGACGCTGACCTCGGTGATGGCGTGACTGAGATCACTGCCGTCCTTGACGTGGAAGTGAAGGCTTCCGCTGCCGTGAATCTTGGTCTTGACGTGGGTGTGCCCACGGATCGCTAATCTTACCCAGTAAATGCTTTGGGGGTGGCCGGCTTCTCGCCTGCCACCCCCTTGCCGTTTACCTGTCCTCGTCCTCGTCCTCGTCGTCGTCCTCGTCGTCATCAATCTCGTCGGACCAGTCGTCGTCGTCTTCCCAGTCGTCATCGTCATCGTCGAAGTCGGACCAGTCGTCCGCGTCCTCGATCTCTTCGTCGTCGTCCTCGCCGTATAGAACCGGGCGTTTGCCGTTCTTCCAGCCTTCGTTGTCCTCATCCTTATCATCATCCTCCTTGACCTCCTCGATCTCCTCGCCGTCTTCGGAGTCGAGTGCGTCCAGGGCGATGATCGTGCCGTCGTCCATCTCGGAGACGTTGCTGATCTCGAGGTCGTCCGCCAGATAGGTCCTAAGGTAGGAGATCGCGGCGCGCTTTGACTCAGCGACCACCAGATAGATCTCTGGATGGTTTGTCACTTTGATGCTCCAGGTGGTCATTTTCTTGCTCCGTCGAAGTTACGGTATCTTCGACCTTGGGATGCTTCGCTAGCATCTTCGTGTACCTCTGCACAGCGGCCATGAAGAGTAGCGAAGTCCCATAACGCCCACGCGGGTCACGCATACTTTCGCTCGACCTCCGTCAGAAGCTTGTCCGATTTGTCGCACTTGATGAAGAGGCTGTCGCTCATCCTCATCCTGGGCACCATGCCCTGCTCCCCGTGAAGCACGTAGATGTTCACCCTGTAGTAGTGGACCTGGTGGTCACCGGTGCCGTCCGACCACAGCTCCTTGACGTTGGTCGCCTGGTGGTCGGCAGGTGTGCCGTAACGTTTCAATACCTGCGCGGCGATCGCGTCGAAATGGCTGGGCCTGAGTTTGCGGGACTCGCGTTCGATGACTGCGCTGCTCATATCCACTTTCTCCAGAAGACAATCGATCCGCCCACATATCCTATCAACGCCCAGACCACGAAGGCTTGGTTCCACATTGACAGGAAGAGTATCGGCGAGGCCCAGACCGCGCTCAGGAACAGGCGTTCCAGCGTCAGGAAGGGCCGCGTCTTTGTGGCAATGAACGCCCCGAAGCAAAATCCGATCGTGAGAATTGACAATAGGATCAGCGAGACGATCAAAGCCAGGTCAGCCATTATAGTCTATCCCGTATCTGTTGGAGCAGGTCAATGATGATCAGGTTCTGTCGCTCCATCCGCTCCTGCCTGTCCAAGGCCGTCATCGCAAAGTCCATCGCTGGCCATTTGTCGACCGGAGTGACCATCGGCAGCAGGGCCCTGTTGAGCGAGGCCCAGAATCCCTCTTTAGGTTTCATTGACTTACTCCTTCGTAAGGACATTGGTGACGAGATCATACATCCTGACTGCGGACTCGATGTCGGTCCTGAACCGGTTGTTCGGTGTCACGCCGTCATCGGTCATCCTCCTGTTCCAGTTCGGATCCCCAGGCTCGAACTTGTACTGGGCGAACAGGAGCCTGTAGTAGTGTGCCAGGTGAGTGCTGTGCTTCGCCGTCTCCAGGGGCAGCGACGGTTGCCACACACCATTCCCAATCTCCCGCGCCACGAGACGCGGGTCTAAGGCCTTAAGCAATTTTGTCAACGCTCTCTCCATATCACACCTCCTGTGTTACTGTGTCAGCCTCGGCCTCCTCAGAAAATGGCCACCAGTCGGGCTTGTCGCCGTGATTCCAGGCGGCTATGTCGGCCTTCGCCCCGATGTAGTAAGCCCTGTAAGCCTCGGTCGCGTCGTCCTGCTTGTACTCGTCCGGCATGGCCTGGGCGAAGGGGGTCAGGGGACCGTCTGGGATGAGGTCCGCCGCCAGGACGCAGGAGTCGATAACCTCCGCGCACTTGTGGACCTTGCCATACCGCCTGGTATATTCCTCGCACAGCTCGTAGCCAAGCTCGGCGAGCCACAGGAAGTTGGACCTGGATGCCCGCGCCCAGATGGCGCATGGGTGGTTCCTGTGGGCCGTCTTGTAGGGGGAGGAGCCTCCGGACAGGTTAACTGCCGTGCACAGGAGCTGGGCTGCTTCCAGGGGCATCTTCGTTATGTGCTTGTCGCAGTGCCATCTCGCGCACTGTTTCAGGTTCATGCTTAGCACGAAGATGTTCATACATGTCCTTGAGGCTGGTCAGCAGGTATCCTGTGGTCGGCGATATCAGGTTGTGACAGTCATCGGGATGCAGAAAAATCTGCTTGTGCCAGATGGTCCGTTGCCCGTCCGGATCATTCTGGAACGGCAGCCAGGCTCGTATGTTCAAGGAGTGGCAGCTCTTTGCCGGTACCAGGGCGTTGGGGTAGATGTCAAGCCTGATCCGGTCGTCTAACTTGTTGATGCCCTTGGCCAGTGTGGATAATTGTGTTAGTATCTCGGCTGCGGTGTCATATTCTGGTCGGAGCTTGAATCCTGCTTCGGTCTTGGTGGCGAACTTGTCGTACCAGTCGGGCCGATTCAGGTGCAGTAGGACTGGCTTCCAGATGCCGGTTGAATAACTGAATGGTCTTTTTACGTCATCGTCCCACATGATGTAATAAACGGAGCCCCACCACACAGCCCGGAGCTGTGGGTGGACCTCCTTGACCATCTTTTGGATGACTCTGTCTATCATACGAGCCTGACAACATGGCCCCAGCTTGGGCCTTGCTGGTCGGTGGTGATGCAGGTGATCACGGGATAGCCCTTGCTGTCTGCCCAGTTGCAATGGCCGTCGGTCAGCATGACTTGCACGTCTGCTATCTTGCCATTTTCCTCGAGCCACTTGTAGGGGGCTGCCATATCGGTGCCACCGCGCCCGTTGACTTTGAATTTCTTCCAATTCCCCCGGCGATATTGGCTGTATCCCTGGAAGTCATGGTCCCATTGCAGGACGTTGGTCTTGGCCCTGCTGGCGATAGCATCGATTTCTGCGAAGAACTTGCTGAGCTCATCTTGGCCGATGCTTCCGCTAGTGTCAACTATCACGTTGACGGTGGCTGCGGCGTGGTGGCTTACGCCTTTCACACCGAAGGCATCGTTCCGCCTGTGCCGTCTAGCCAGGGTGGGTCGGCGATTGCCGACGTGCTGGCCAAGATATCGGCGCAGCAGTTCGCGCCAGCGGACGATAGGCTTGCCTAGGGCTTGTACTGCGTCGAGCAGGTGGCCGGGGATGCTGCCCTGATTCTTGGTGATGGCGTTCTGGACCATGCTGTTGACGAGCTGGCGGGCTTCGTCCTCGCTGGTCTCGCTCATGTCCCAGATCCAATGGCTGTCGAGGAGTTTCTTGCCGTGGATCGGGCAGTTCTCCTTGTCGCCTTCTGCCCCGCCTTGGCCTTTCTTTTGGCCTTTCTTGGGCTTCTTCTTGCCGGACCCACCGCTGGTGCCCTGCTGGTCCTGGTCGTCTCCTTGGCCGTCTCCTTTGCCTTCTTGCTGGTTCTTCTGGCCTTGGTCGTCGCCGTGGCCCTGTCCGCAGGTGCACTTCATCTTGATCTTGGGGATCTTGTCGGTCATCTGCTTGTAGTATTCCTCGGCGGTGAGGTTGGGGTCCACGTCGTCGGGGACCCAGCAGAGCTGGTCGGCCATGGGGAAGACGGGCTTCTTGCCGTACTCGGTGTAGCCGATCTTGGGGCTGCCCTTGTGGCCGTGGATGCTCATGTCGCAGGCCACGTTGAAGAGCTCGTGGTGGCGGTGCTCCTTGCGGAGACAGTGCAGGCGCACCAGGTGCTCGATCTCGTGCTGGACGACCGTGTAGAGCTCCTCGACGGTCAGGCTGTCCACGAATGGCTTGTAGTAGATGCACTCGGCTCCGGTGTTGGTGAGCCGGACACCCATGGTCTTGGCATCTTCCGGCACGTCCTTGTAGTCCATCTTGTCCTCCCGCCAGGTCATATCCATGGCGATGGACCCATAGAATGGCTCGCGGATCATGAGCCTGCAGCGCGCCTTCATCAGATTGTCGGATGCTTCGCTCATTTCAGATCTCCTTGGGTGATTGGAACGAATGATTGTGTCAACCAGGCGGGTACGGCAAAATGGGCCGGGGGTGACGACGAGCCACCCCCAGCCCAATTCCCTCTCACCCAGGGATCAAGAGCCCCAAGCCACGTCCTGCACCAGCTTCTGCAGGGTGGGTCGGGCGTTGAGGTAGCCGATGAAACCGGCCTTGGTCTTCTTCTGCGTCCCAGCCAGGGCCTTGGCGAGGTGGACGTTGGTGAGGGCAGCGACGGCGAGGTTGCTCTCCTTCTTGTCCACGATCTTGCTGTGCTTGACGCAGTTGCGGAGGAAGCCGGTGACCAGATCGTGATCACGGACGTTCTTGGTGAGCATGACCTCTGCGAAGTCGAGCAGCAGGTCGGCGGTCTTCTGGTCGTCCACCGTCTCCTTGACGTGGGACAGGAGCCCGAAGGTCACACCGACGGTCTGCATGCGGGAGAGCTTGGCGATCTCCTTCTCATGCTTCTTGACACCGTCGGCCACCAGCATGGATGGCTTGATCGGGCAGTCGTACTTGGTGAAGGCGATGGCCACCTCGCGCCCAACCAGGCCGGACAGGACTTCCAGCTTGGTCTCCTCCTCCGTGGAGTTTTCCTGACAGGAACTGAGCACACGGCTTGCCATCTCCCAGGTCCGGCGGGAGGGCTGGATCGCGAAGCCAAGCTCGCCATCCACGTGACCGTCAAGGTACTTCAGGTCGGACGAGGTGAACTCGACCACCTTGTGCTTCCAGGGGTCGCTGTCCTTGCTCATGTACTCCACCCATTCTGGGAAGGAGGACTCGCCAGCAGACAGGACCAGGTGGCAGAAGCGGTTCAGGAAGGCGGGGTCATTGAACCCAGAGACCTGATAGCCCTCCATGAAGTTGCCAGCGCACACCACGCTCCAGCCCTCTGGCAGCGAGTATTGACCGATCCTGCGGTCGAGCACCAACTGGAAGACACCCTGGAGCACGTCGTCCTGGGCGCGGTTCACCTCGTCGAGGAAGAGGATGCCACGCTTGCGACGGGGAGCGATCTCGTGGGGGCTCGCGCCGGAGTCGAGGAGCTTGTGGGCCTCGTCGTCGGTCAGGTCGGCGGTAGGCAGGTCCGCCGGGGGCAGGTAGACGGTCCGGCCGTTGATGCGGTCGGGCAGACCCCTCAGGTCGCTGGCCTCGATCTGGCTGGCGCGGAAGTCGATGAAGCCCATGTCGTGCTCCTCGCACAGCTGCTTCACCAGGGAGGACTTGCCCAGGCCACGGTGGCCCCAAATGTAGGCCGTGACGTTCGCGGCCTTGCAGAGCATCACGGATTCCTTGATCGTGCTAATCTTCGCCATGTTCAACAAGCTCCTCGGTGAGAGAGAAAAGAGGCGAAACCCCCGCCTCATATCATTGTGTCAGCTCAGAACCACCTCTAAAATCACCACTCCCTAACAAACTTCCAGCTCGCCTCGATGCCCTGGATGGGCTTGGCCTCATTGTAGGGGTCGAACTTGGCATTGACCCCCGTCTCGGTCTTGAACTTGGGCTTCGTGCACGTGTGCCGTTGGGCGATGCAGCAGCCGAACAGAAAGGGAATCGTCAGGACGAGAACCCGGCGGACCATCACACACCTCCTTGTTGGGGCCCAGGTGGGTTGTGTCCGTCATTCGTACATTCTAAAATTCGTCATCCCCGTGACCGCATGAAAGCTCATGCCGTGACCCAGCAGCTCGCCGATGTAGCTCTCACGCATCTCGTAAAACTTCTTCAGGTGGACCAGGAACACCTTGTCGATGCCGATGTACGGCACGTAGCTCTTATCGTTGTGCTTCACGACACCATATTTCCTGTCGTCGTGATAGCGCGCCCTATCAAATCGCCAGAAGGTGTCATAATGGGGATCGGCCATCTTGTTGGGGTCTATCGTGGCGTTCACCTCGTAGAACCCGCCCAACAGCCTGGTAGGCTGACCCACACTCGCGAAAGCGAAGTCACCCAGGGAGCCGCTGAGGATCTCTGCGGTGTGATCGACGGGATCGTAGCACTTGACCCGCTCCATCTCGCGGATGATTTGCACTAGCTTGACGGATTTCTCCACGTCCTTGCTGAGCTCGGCCATGAACTGGAACCGGCTCTGGAATTGCTGTGAGGGTGAGAAGAGGCGGATCTTGCCGTCAATCGAGCAATACTCGATGAACCAGTATTGTGGCAGGTCCTGCCGGAACTCGGTGTTCCAGCTGGCATATTTCTTGTGAAGGTCAATGTGGAATTTGAGCCCGCAAGCCTCGGCAATCTTCTTCGCTTTCATGGCCAGAATCCCCCTGATTGGTTAATACATTGGTCTGTGGCAGGGCGAATTTATTGATAAAATCGAGTCGGAACGCCTCCATGGCATCTGGGTCAAGCCACTTGTCGAAGGAATCGTCCTTGCTGTGGCACTGGCTCCACCGCCGGCAGTATTTCTTCGACCTCAATTGGGCCAGGTCGTCCTCGGACACCATGGCCACACAACTGCTGCCACGTAGCCTCAGGTTCAGGCCCTTCACAAGGCTCCAGGAGACCTTGGCGTTGTTGTAGGGCTGTACGATGTCGTGGTATCGGAAGAGGTCGAACCTGCCATACTGGGTCGATATAATCTCGCCACCAGACGCGGTAAGCTCGAAATCGACGTGATAGTCTGGGTCATACGTCAATAGCATCTCGCCCACACCATTTAGTGTCGCGCTGCATGTCTCTTCTGCGTCGGTGAAGGCGATGACGATGTCCCTGTTGGTGCCGCGCGCCATGAGGGCGTTGTGGATCATCGCCAGGTTGTACACACTGGCGGTGTTGTCCAGGCAGTTGTCACTGGCGAGGTTGACCACGTCGTGGTGGGCGGTGAGTGCCACGCTGGTGGTGTTCATATCCTCGGAGGCGATTGGCGCGTAAAGGTTGTGGAATATTTGGCCGTCGCGCCGGTATTCCTTGATCTCGCACGGTCCCTGGTCGCCGTTCCGTGTTAGGTGGTCGGCGATGTATTCGAGTTTCTCCCGCCCGTGGAGTCTCGACAGTCGTTCGATTTTCATCTGAGGCTCTCCAGGTACTTGTGGGGTGACGACTTGGGCCGGATGAGTGGCATGACTTGGTCGGTCACGTCGGCTAGGACGAGGTGCCGTCCATTCTTCTTGGTGCTCTGGTTGGCGATGTAGTCGCCGTCGTCCACGTCGAAGTAGATCCCTTGGGTGCGGATGGGTCTGGTGACTGTGCCTTTCTCGGTCACGAGCTCGTAGGTGCGATTGCTGTTGGCGGAGTCGTAGACCTTGGCCTTGACTGGGCTGTTGCGGTGCAGGGCGATGGTGTAGATGTTGCCCTTGTTGTCGGCGAGCAGGGGAGTGCGCCTGTGGCTCCTGATCTTGGTCTCGACCTTGCCGATTTCGACCAGGATGTCGAGGCCTGGCTCGCTGAAGTCGCTGGGTATTCCCGTGAAGTCCACCATCTTGACCTTGCCGTGGGGGCTGATCAGGTCGAAGCTTGAGCGGATGGCGCACTTGACGTGCATCCGGTTCACGTAGGGGATGAACTTGACGTTGCTCTCGTGGACCGGCTTGCTGGAGTGGATGTAGCTCAAGTCCTCGTTGATGATCTTGTCTTCGATGTCGTCGAGGACATCTGGCGTGTTCTCCTCCACCACGCCCAGGAGTCCGGCGTGACCGCAGATGCGTTCGCCGATTTGCTTGATGTAGCCGATTGGCGCGCCGAAGTCCTCCTGCAGATCCCTTGCCGGACGGTGCGAATGTTCGAGGGCACCGATCATGTTGTGCGTAACGTCGTAGCACTCGATGTCGCACTCGATGTTGATCCGGCGGAACACGCCGTCCGCACGGAGCATGAGGCTGCAGTCCTCCTTGTTGTAGCTCGTCGTCACGCCAGGGAAGGTGAGCTGGTTCGCAGCCTTCTCGACCAGCTCTTTGATGTCCTTTTGAAGGCGTTCAGAGATCGCCTTCACTTTTGCTGCGTCGTAAATTGCCTTCAATCGTCGCAGGTAATGCAGGTTCATGTCTGTCTCCTTTTGACAGACAATTGTGTCAGCCTGGTGGTTTCATTAAAAGCGTTTCGTGCAGTTTGTCGAAGAGTCGTCCGATCTTGGCTCGCTGGTCGTCCAAGCTGGTGGTCAGGTTCACTATCGTCGTGTCTATTGAGTCGGTGTCCAGCAGATAGTTCGACAGCAGCGTGTTTGGCGTGTGTGAGATCCTGACCGCCACCATAGGGCCTGGTGTCTGCCTTATCAGAGTCTCAGGCCTTCTGTTGTAGTCTAGGGTCATCATGGCTGACTTGTGGTCCATGCTGACGGCCTTGAAGGTAAGCATTAGCTCGCTGGTGATGTAGTTGCAGGGCGGGAACTCGACGACGTGGGTGCCATTGATGAGTTTCTTCAGCTCCTTGAGTCGCTTGTTGAACATGACGGTGAAGTCGGCTATGCATTGCCAGGAGCGGAGGAGCTTCCCCTTCTTGTTGAGGATTGGGTCTGCCCAGTTGTCGGTGCTGGGGTCTATCTTGGTGTAGTAGAGGGTCGCGAGGTCTAACTTGTGGAATGGTCCGGTCACGATGACGTACGGGCCTGGGGAGACCGGGAGAACGTTTACCGGGTATATGACCCTGACCCAGTTGATGATGTCGTTGTCGAAGTTGACGATGGCGAGCCCCGGATGGTACTTTCTCACCATCCTGGTCAGGGCTCGCTCCATCGCGGTGTACTTCATTTGAGGTGGTAGAGTCGGCTGCTGGTGCTGCCGGTGGCGCGGACGCGCCCCAGGCGGATGAGCCTCCTGAGGACCGCGCCGATCTGTCCGGTGGTCATCTTGAGTCGCTTCCTGATCTGGACGGGTCGCTGGATGCCGTCTCGGATTAGTGCGAGTGCCTCGTCGCAGGATTGCTCAGTGGCTGGCGTGACTCTGTTCTTGGCTCGCTTGGTCTTGCCGTTGAGGATTGTGCCCTTGGCCCCGATGATCTTGTTGATGATGTCAACGTCTTCTTTGACGTGGGGATTGAATGTGATCTGCATTGGTTCCTCGTTCCTCACTTTATGTTGTTGTACAGGAGTTGGATGGCTTCGGCGCGCCTTTGATCGTGCTCGAAGCGGTGGCCGATGTCCCATGCCTGGAGCATGAGGTCACGGCTTGGGTTGATTGGCTCCAGTTTCACTTGCTGGAGTTTGGTCCAATGCGGACCATCGGGGGTCTCCTTGTACCAGGTGGCCAAGGTGGACAAGTCTGGCTTCAGGATGGTGACTACAGCGTCGTCGCAGACGATGCAGTCGCCGTTGTCGAAGAGGGCGATCTGGTACTTGCTGCCGTCAAAGTCCCCCTTCCAATACTTTGTGATCTTCATGGCATTCCTCCCTGGTGTTGTGTCAGTTGGTGGATGGTTCTAAAATCGTCTCGCGTGTCAGCTCCCTGCTGATCTTGCGCGGGCTGTTCATCCAGGGCTCTGGCTGGATCTTGGAGAACCAGTCCTGCAGGCTGGGGATCCGGCCACAGTCGTCGATGACGTGCTGTTCACCCACCAGCCTGGTCGGCACTTGCTTGCCGTCGCTGTTTGTGATGGTAACGCCGAAGACCCTCTCGCACTCATAGATTCCCTGGGCGTGATGCCTGAGGGCGCGGTGGCGGAAGTCGCCCATCATCTCTTTACTGGCATCGAACCAGCTGTGGATGGCGACGTAGTCCTCTGGTGCCCCACCAAACTTGCGTGCGGAGATGACGGCGTGGTGGTAGGGGTGTGCCATTACTCTGCCTCCTCGATTTCGCTGGTCTCGCTGAAGGGCTCGGTCTTGGGGGTGGTCTCGTCGCCCTCGTCGGTGATGGTCCCCGCCTTGACATCCCAAGTCAGCGTGCCGTCCACGTTGAAGTCACCGCCAAAGCTGCCGTACTTGTCGTAGATCGGCGAGCAGAGCACCTGGTGGAACTCGTCGTTGTATTCCTCGTCGACTCGTTCCTCCTCACCGTCCTCCTTGTGGAAGGTGATGCTCTGGATGTGGCCCTCGTCGTTGCCCCCGTTGTAGAGGATCACGACCTTTGTGCATTTGAGAGTCTTGAGCATTTGCAGAGCCTGGACCTTGGTGAAAGCCATCTTCGTCTCCTCGTCTGTTTGGTTGACCCATCTGATTGTGTCAGCCAGGTGCGGCTCGTAAAGTTACAATGGAGGTGGCCGATGCCGATTGACCCGAGCGACCCGATCTTCCCACTGCAGTCCTACCCGGTCTTGCCAATCGCCACGCCACCTGGGCCGTTCGAACTGCCTCTAGTAGGCGTGCCGACTGGGTACAATCCAGTAACTGGGCCTAAGCCTGTCCCAAACCTTGGCCTGGAGCTGATCCTAGACTTCAGACCCCCGCGTGTCACACCGCAGGTCCCGCCAGCCAAGATCCCACCTGGCCCAGTCGCAGCCGTGACCGCGCCGGCGTTGTACACCAACGTGAATCTGAGTTACTTGCCGAAGCTCAAGGTCGCGGGACCCGCGCCGGTCTCGACTACTGTCGATATCTATCAGCAGCTCCGTTAGACTGACCCATCCAGCAGATTCCGAGCATGGTGACGATCCCGAAGGCGATCAGTGCGCTGGTCATTTGAAGCTCCTTGGATTGGTCGAGGTCCGAGTCATTGTGACAGCACGGGCCGGTGCCCAAAATCAGTCAGAAGCAGCGAATCCGTTCCTTCCCGTGGCCGAGCTCTTCGAGACGATGTTTTCGACGTCGTGCACGGTCGTGTCGTGCTTGTCCGCGCACTTGACGCAGTATTTGGTGCCCGGCACAGCCTTTAGCCTGCCTGGGGAAATCGGATTGCCACAATCTTTGCATTTTCTCTCTGGCATTAGAAGTCTCCTTTCAGGACATTGTGTCTGGCGAGGACGTGCAGAAAAATGTGAAACCATTCCTCAAAGTCCACGACATTGATGTCATAGCTGGCCGGTGGTCCTGATTGCAGGTACTCGTGGCCAAGCCTGTACTTCCAGGCACCGCCGTCTGTGCCCATGTCAGCGCGGAAGATGTTCGTGTGGATGGAGAATCCGATGGTGGTGAGGGCGGGCCTGTTGCTATCCCAGATCTTGACCGAACCCGCTTCAACCTTGTCGTTCTCGAACAGGCTGAGGACCTTGTCGATCCTGTCGAAGTAGAGCTTGAACGACTTGAAGTCCTCCCTCAGCAGTTCAACCCAGTTCGGGTTCGCCATATGCAGCTTGATGTTCAAGACGCTGTTGCCGTAGCCGAAGGTGTCGTGGTCGAATGAGGCGAAGAACTGGTCGCCGTTCTGCCGGACATAGAGCCTTGGGTGGACTGCCTTGACGTGTTCGGTGAGGGCCTTCTCTACTTTCGTCATGGCATATCCCCCCAAGACATTTCCAACGAGGAAACCCGATGGTCACTCGGAGTCCTCGTCGGGATCCAGGTGACCGAAGGCTAGGGCGACGCGCGCCTGAAGGTCCTTGTCGCGGTGTCCTTCAGACAGTTCGTCTATGAGGATTCTCAGCTCCTCGATGTGGGCGAAGGCCTTGCCGATGGCGACTTCGTCACCGGCAAGTGCGCGCTTTTGGAGTTCCAGTAATTGGCTGTGTTTCATACCTCTACTTGTGCCTCGCGGTTTTTGATCAGGGATTGTAGGTTGTAGATTACGTACACCCTGCTGGTCACCACTTGGCCCTTGCCGAGTTCACCTGCCACTAGGGTGTTGGAGGTGGCTGGTACGCTGCCTTTCGCCTGGAGTGCCTTGAGCAGGTCCAGTGCGGCTTGGTTGTGGTTCTCTCTTGAGCTCTTCGCGTGGTCGTAGGGGTGGCTTAGGCGGTTTTCGCCCCAGACTGCGGTGACCCTCAGGCCCTTGGTTGCTGTCGCTGGTGTGGACTTGGTGACGATCGCGAGCATTGGTTGTTCCTCCTGGTATTTTGTGTCGGTGATTAGTACCTGGTAAAGTCACAGCTGGAGGATTGATTCCAGCTCCGCGTCTGTCATCGCGGGCTCGTCGGGGTCGGGCAACATGATGCCGTTGGTGGTGCCTAATTCTTGGTCATAGCACTTCTTGCAGTAGAGCTCGACCTCCCCTATACTGTGCCAATGGATAGTGTGGAATGGGCCGGTAGTGCTTGAGCAATTTTCACACTTGTTCATGGTAGACCTCCTGTCACCTGGTTAACGGTTAGGACTTGTAGACCGCGCTGTACCAACTGGTGCATTGCTCGACATAGTACCCGATCTTACTCAGTGCCGCGCTCAGCTCTTCGAGGCGCTCGTAATCCTGGTAATCGTAGCTGCAGTATGGGGCCAGTGGACCTCCATCATGCACCAGGATGAGTTCTGATCCTCGGCCGTAGTCATCATCCCATTCGCCTGGGCTGCGGAATGCACCTTCAAAGTCCTTGTCCGCGCCGACGACCGCGATTACGGCGTTGGCGATGGTGCGCTCTTCTTCATTGAGCTGCTCGAGTACTTGCATGTCATGTCCTCCTGGCGGGGATTATCCCCCGCAACACATTGTGTCATCTTTTGGCGCGCGTTAAAGTCACTGTTTGCAGTGTGGGCATGTTGTGATGATGTAGGAGCCTACTTCATATTCTGGGCCCTGGCAGGTTTGGCATTGTAGCTTGTATAGGCGGACTGGCCTTCCTTTTCTGATTTTGAGGCGTGAGCCCACGATTTGCTGGTTGTATCGGTTGATGAAGCCGATGCTTGGATTTTGCTTCTTTGTCTCCGTGGCGATTGGTGCTGGGCCGGTTGGTCCTAGGGTTAGCTGGAGCCCTAGAACCCTAGCTAGTGCTTCTGCGTGTTCGATGATCATCGTTGCGTTTGGGTACTTGTGGAATTTGAGCAGCACAGTAATTGGCACGCCAGAGGCCGCTGCTAGCTCTCGCGTTGGTAGGTCGTTTTTCTCCAGAGCAGCCCTGAGCTGTGATGCGATCATGCGTTGACTCCCTTGGGTGGTTAGCCGCGCTTGCGCTTGAATGTGTCGCGCATGACCTTGCAGTCCTCCAGAGAGAAACCTGTCCCGAGGACGCCTGACCCGTCAGCCAGGATCCATCTGTCCTCGTGGAACTTGAGCAGGGGGTGCGGGCACGTGTTCGGTGCGAAAGCGATCATCTGGTTGATGTTCTTTGCCCAGGCTTTCTGGGCTTGTGTCGCGGTCATGGCTTTCATGGGTTTCTCCTGGGGGCCTGTTCCTCGCAATACATTGTGTCAGGATTGGGTATATTATAAAGTCATTGTTGGCAGTGCGGGCATTTTCTTTGCCATATGACGTAGGAGCGCGCCTCGTACTCAGGGCCTTGACAGTCGTTGCAGCGTAGAGTGTACAGTCTGATCGGTTTGTCGTTCAAGGTGCCGAGGTGTGAGTTGATCACCTGTTGGTTGTTCCGATTGATGAAGCCGATACTGGTGCTTTGCTCCTTTGTCTCTGGTGTGGCTGCTGGTGTTTGGTCTGCTGGCATTAGAGCCAATTGCATTCCGAGGGCCCTAGCCAACGCTTCGACATTGGCGAAGGTCATTGATGCGTCTGGGTCCTTGCGGAACTTGAATAGTGTGGCTGCTGATATTCCAGACAGAGCGGCCACCTCCCTGATGGGCAGGTGGCTCTTCTCCAGGGCTGCTTTGAGTTGCGATGTGATCA
>JACCDW011500241.1_pt1 | contig 19076 bp, 31 predicted proteins | sample 7449781 | NCBI WGS metagenome assembly JACCDW01 (sample SAMN15323449, study PRJNA562643) | freshwater metagenome | isolation source: river surface water | place: USA:Blue River Watershed | collected 2017-08-18
ACGAATACTATGCTCTTCTTAACGATACTCGTGTGTTGTTCAATTGTGCTCTTCAAGACTGGGTCAGCAACACAGTTTCAGAGGCTGACACTCTTGGTTGTAATGTGGTATATCCTGCTTATCGCAGCTTCCCCGAGACTTTTGCCAATGATCCACAGCGTCTCTACGTACCTTGGAGCATAGATGACGCTTATCACAAAATGCAGAACAATCTCCATGGACCACATCACAACATGGGGCTTATTTCCGACTGGAACAATGCCACTGTGGATCGCATTGTTGATATTATTACTGGTCAGGGCGAGCAATGGAATCGATCGGGCAACCGCTATCGTGACCATGCTGCTCATGAAAAATATCAAGTTGTGAAGATTGAGGAATGAGCACTGTAGTAGTAACAGGTGCTGCTGGCTACATTGGAGGGCAATGCGCTCTCCAATTAGTTGATGCAGGACACCGGGTAATAGGCATTGACCGTAGGCCTTTACCACATCACCTCGATGGCCTAATGGATTTTGTACAGGCTGACTTTGACAGCGATCAGGCGTATCTAAAAATAATTTCAGAGCGTCCCGAAGCTATCATTCACTGTGCTGGCACAAGCCTGGTAGGCCCTAGCATTTCCAATCCCAGTGATTACTACAACAACAATGTGGTCAAGACACTGCATTTGTTGAACATTGTGATGTCTGCTATTCCAAAGAGCAGATTTATCTTTAGTTCTAGTGCCGCTACATATGGTACACCCGTGGCTAGTTTGCCTTGTCAAGAAACTGATGTGCTCAAGCCTATCAGTCCCTACGGAGAAAGCAAGCAGATGATCGAACAGGTGCTTGCTGCATATCATCGTGCCTATGGATTGAACTATGTGGCATTTCGTTACTTCAATGCCTGCGGTGCTGACCCTCGCGATCGTCACGGCCAAGAGCCTGGTGCCACACACATCATTGCTCGTGTGCTAGAAAGCATTCGTGACAACCAGCGGTTCACACTCTATGGCAACGATTACGATACACGCGACGGAACCTGTGTTCGAGACTATGTTCATGTGGCCGACATTGCAGAGGCACATGTTGCAGCCTTGTCTCGGACAATTCCCCCTGGAGTCTATAATCTTGGTTCAAACACAGGAACCAGCAATCAAGAGATAATCACAGCCGCAGAGCGTATTACTGGTCGTCAAGTAAAAGTCACAGCAGGTACCAAACGTGAGGGAGATCCTGCTGTTCTAGTAGCACAAGCCGACAAATTCAACCAGCTGGTATCGTGGAGACGCTACGAGTTAGATGACATGATACAGCATGCATGGAAATGGTACAATCGATGACTTGGTCAGTATATCAACATTGGGATCCATTGAAAGTATGTGTTGTAGGGCGGAGCCATCCTCCTGAATTTTATTCCTGGATTACTGTTCCACACGTTAGATCTCTTTTTGAAAAAATTGCAATTGAAACCGAGGAAGACTATCAGAACATAATATGTAAACTACAAGAGTTTGGAGTCGAAGTGTTACGTCCTAATCTGCCCGAAGTTCCGTTGGTCGATGGCAAATATGTGGCGCCCCCGATGACTCCTCGAGATTATATGTCCATGATAGGCAGTGTGTTTTACGAAAACGCCAGTTTTGATTTTGAAAAATTTTATAGCAACATCAAAGATTCCTCATGGGCGGATTGCAAGTCTTTTGATGATTTTAAACTTCTTTCTTCTGAAATACAACAAGAGTGCTTGGAAGTATTTGGTCTTAAAAATTTAATGATCAACCAATGTTACACTGATGTGTTTGACACAATAAAGTCTCAAGGAAATGTTGTAAAAAGTCATGTGCATGGACACATCAATGGTGCTATGGTTTCTAGAATCGGAAAAGATTTATACTTCGGTACAGAAGCATACAATCAAGATACCAACAAGTTGCAAACAATATTCGATTGTGAATTTCCTCAGACAAGAAATCATGTTGTCAACACAGGAGGCCACAGTGACGGAACGTATTGTCCCATTTGTCCTGGGCTAATTGTTAGCCTTGAAGACGTCCCTACCTATAAGAATACTTTTCCTGACTGGGAAGTAGTTTATCTTCCTAACCAAAGCTGGCATCAAGTGGGTGAGTTCATGCGCCTCAAAGAAAAAAACAAAGGCAAATGGTGGATTCCGGGGTTTGAACGAGATCAAGATGTAGTAGACATTGTGGAACGTTGGCTAGGACATTGGACTGGATATGTAGAAGAAACAGTATTTGATGTTAACATGCTGATCATTGATTCTAAAAATGTCATGGTTTTTAACTACAACAAACAAGTATTTGATGCGCTAGACAGATACGGCATCACTCCGCATATAGTACCGTTTCGGCATAGGTATTTTTGGGACGGGGGCATACACTGCGTTACCAGCGATCTACACAGACAAGGTACCATGCAAGATTATTTTCCTAATAGAAAACATGTTTGATAAGATTTTGAAATTTGAGCGAGAGTTGGCCGAGTACGCAGGTGCGCCGTACGCAATCATGACCGATTGCTGTACACATGCAATCGAATTGTGTTTGAGATATGATCGCGTCAAAGAGTTGATCATGACTCCTTGGACCTATCTCAGTATACCCATGACCATGCACAAGTTAGGTATCAGGTATTACTATAGGGAAGAAGAGTGGACTGGCGAATATCGCTTTCATGGTACTAGAATCTGGGACTCAGCCAGACTGTGCCAGCGGGGTATGTACCGACCTGGACAAATGCAATGCTTGAGTTTTGGACATACCAAACCCTTGCACATTGGCCGCGGCGGCGCTATCTTATTAGATGACGCCAAGGCCTACAACGAAATCATCCGTATGCGCTACGATGGTAGAGATTTGAGCATCAGTCCTTGGCAGACTCAAAAGACCTTCCGGGTGGGCTATCACTACAAGCCCACCCCCGAAGAAGCAGAAATGGGCAGTGCACTGTTGGTAGGATTGTGGGAAAGCAATCCGGCACCAGTGCATGTAGATTATCCAGATCTGCGTGAAATTTCTATACAGGATTGACTTCCTGGTCTAAATACTTTACAATAACACATTGTAGGACATCCTCGTCTATAACTCGGAGAAGAAATTGACAGACACAAGTAAAAACCTATCACAAGTCATTCGTGAGCGAATGAAATCCAACAACAAACGTTTCTGGGCAGGAGACAACATCAGCGATTATGTTGATGACAATGTACTACCAGAGCTGATCGACGAAGCCACACAAGCTTTTGAAGGCGTATTAGACGCACTGCTGATCGATCGCGAAACAGATCCCAACTCAAAAGGCACAGCACGGCGACTGGCCAAGATGTATTTCAATGAAATCATGGCAGGACGCTATGAACCAGCACCTGATGCAACAGCATTTCCCAACGACACCGATGGCAAGTACGAAGGCATGCTTGTGGTTCGTAGTGAACTCAAGAGTATGTGTAGCCATCATCATCAGCCTGTATCGGGTGTGGCGTATATTGGCATTATTGCAGGATCCAAGCTTATTGGATTATCGAAATACTCGCGTATTGCCCAGTGGTGTGCTCGTCGCGGCACACTGCAAGAAGAACTTTGCATGGACATTGCTCGGGAAATTGAATCCGCAACTGGTTCAACGGACGTGGCGGTCTACATACAGGCCACTCACGGTTGCTGTGAGAATCGTGGCATTATGGCACACTCTAGCCTTACACAAACCACAGTGCTTCACGGTGCATTTAAAACAGACGCATCAGTGAAGAAAGAATTTTTTGACAACATCAAGCTACAACAGGAGTTTGCACCGCGATGAGATACGAAACACTAGAAGAAGCACAGGCAGACGGTGCGGCACCTTGGACTGACTATGCTGAAGAGCATTCTGATTATCACGTAGCTGTGTACAGAGATGCTTTCCCTGTAGTCACCGGACATCTGTTGTTTGTTCCGCGCTGGAACAAAAATGTCGTCATCGAAGAAGCACTGAAGTCTGCTTTTCGCCTGGGTCATCACAAAGTTGTCACCGGAGAATGGGAGGCCTACAATGTGGGCGTTAACTGTGGTCCAGCAGCTGGCCAAACGGTGATGTATCCACATGTGCACTTGATCCCAAGAAAAACTGGCGATTGCGCAGATCCTGTAGGCGGTGTGCGTGGAGTTATTCCGGGCCAGGCCAACTATCGTGCAACTACCTATCAGAATCCTGATAAGTAATATCTCAGCGGCCTGTCCGGCATCATCCCGCTATACAAACTCTGCTGCCTATGCTACAATGACATAGGAGGACAAAATGCAACCTGTAGTTTACAAATATACATCAACCAAAGAGTATCACGACGCCTTCCCTTGCGCTTATCGCCAGTGGAGAGCTGACAGCCACTGTAACTTGATTCACGGTTATAGTTTTAGTATGAAGTTTTATTTTGGTACCAATGACTTGGACGTTCGTAACTGGGCAGCTGACTACGGCGGTCTCAAAGAACTCAAAAAACAATTAGAAGATCAATTTGATCACACACTTATTGTGGCACAAGATGATCCAGAAATGGAAACATTCAAACTGTTACAAGAAAAGAACATGGCCAAGATTGTGGTTTTGCCTAAACTAGGCTGTGAAGGTCTCAGCGACATGCTGTACAAGTATGTGAACGGTGTCTACATTCCAGAGATGTGGGGACCGGGCGAAGCTGAACGCCTGTGGTGTTATCGCGTGGAAGTACGTGAAACACAAGCCAATATGGCCTTCCGTGAAGGCCATCGTGAATGGAACGAGGATTTATTTGCATGAGCACACCCGAATACGACATTGCCATTCTCCTGCCCACCCGTGGCAGGGATGGTATGCTGGAACGCAGCGTCAAAAGCCTAATTGAACTAGCAGATATTCCTATCCGCATCCAAATCATGTTTGGGTTTGACAACGACGACGAAGTAGGCACCAAGTACTTTGTGGACGAACTACAGCCCTGGCTGGACCAACACAAAGTCAGCTATACTGCTATGACGTTCAAGCCCTTGGGTTACATTCGTCTCAATGAATATGTAAACGAACTGGCTCGCAAAAGTGATGCACGTTGGTTGGTATTCTGGAATGACGATGCTGTAATGGAAACTCAAGGTTGGGATACCAAGATCATGGACTGGGAAGGACAATTCAAACTGTTGGCCTTCCATACGCATCATGATCATCCTTATTCAATATTTCCCATTGTGCCACGTCGTTGGCTGGAACTGTTGGGCTATCTAAGTCCGCATCAGATTTCAGACGCATGGCTGAGTCAGCAGGCTTACATGTTGGATATCTGGCAACGAATCGAAGTAGATGTGTTGCATGACCGCCATGACTTGACCGGCAACAACAACGATTCCACGTTTCAAAATCGTCCCATGTTGGAAGGCAATCCCAGTGATCCCAATGACTTCCACAGTCTCAAACAAATGGACATTCGTCACAGAGATGCATTGAAAATTGCAGCCTATCTGGACAGCATTGGGCAAGATACTTCGTTTATCAAGAACGTGTTTGCTGGCACCCAGGACCCATGGGAAAAGCTGGCCCAGAACGATGTTAACAAACAAATGGTTCAATTCAAAAACCCGCACACACATTTCAAAGGATCACCCAATGTCGCAAAGTCTTGAAGAGCGTATTCGACGCTATTGGAATACTCAGCCCTGCAACATCAAGCACGGAAAAAGCGATATTGGCACACCCGAGTTCTTTCGCGAAGTAAGCGAGCGTAGATACCGAGTTGAAAGCCATATTGCAGAGTTTGCTGGCTTTCACTTGTGGGCTGGCAAGCGTGTGCTGGAAATTGGCTGCGGTATTGGTTCAGACGCAGAAGAGTTTGCCAAGCACGGTGCTGACTATGTGGGCATTGATCTCAGCGATCAAAGCATTGCATTGTGCCAGCAGCGTTTTGATGTGCTGGGCCTGGAAGGCGAGTTTCACAACATTGACGTCACCGACGTTGAGTCCCTGAAAACCCTAGGCGAGTTTGACCTTGTGTACAGCTATGGTGTCATACACCACTTCCCCGGCATTGACAAAATCATTGCCAACGTGCGCGAAGTTGTTCGAACTGGTGGTGAATTCCGTTACATGGTCTATGCCAAGAACTCTTGGAAATATGCTATGATTCAAAAGGGTTTGGATCAGTTTGAAGCACAAGCAGGGTGCCCATATGCACAAGCATTCAGCAAAGAAGAAATTCATGAGTTGATGCACAATGGTTGGACCATTGAGCGACTGCGTCAAGACCATTGTTTTATGTACAACGTCGAAGAGTACAAGCAAGGCAACTATGTGCTAGAACCTTGGTTTGAATCTATGACCGACGCTCATCGTCAAGCTGTGCGTGAATATCTAGGTTGGCATCTGTTGGTCAAAGCACGTAAGACATGAGTCGACTGTTCGCGTTCGGTTGCAGTTTTACAAATTACCGATGGAGTACCTGGGCAGATATTCTGGGCGCACACTACGACGAATATCAAAACTGGGGACAGGGCGGCGCCGGCAATCACTATATTTTCAACAGTGTGATGGAAGCTGACCAGCGCAACAAGTTTGGCGCAGGAGATACTGTGATTGTAAGCTGGACCAATGTCATGCGAGAAGATCATTATACTACCAAGTGGCAGACTTACGGTAACATGTACACTACAGAGTTATACAACCAGAAGTTTGTAAAAGAAAAAGTCAGCGAACGCGGATACTTGATCAGAGATGCAGCGTATATCAAAGCGGTAAAAGTGCTGCTCAAGTCAACACAGGCAATCTGGTATTTTACCAGCATGGATCAAACCGCATGGCAGATGGATCAGTGGGATCCTGAGAAAAAAAGTTTTTTCCCAGATGTAGTTGACCTATATAGTGATGTGTTTGAAGGCTGGCTGCCAAGTTTTAGAGAAGTTTTGTTTCCAGATGGTTGGGCACAGAGAGAAGATGGGCATCCTACTCCAACAGAACATCTAGTCTGGTTGGACACAGTTTTGCCAGGCAGCGTGACAAAACAAGAAGTGCGTGTTAAAATTGCACAAGAGTCCGAGCATCTTGTTAAAACAAAAACCAGCGATTGTATATTAAAAAGGTTATAATATGAAATTCAAAGTCAGTGAACTATTTTATTCCGCGCAAGGCGAAGGTCGCTATGTTGGCGTTCCCAGTGTGTTTCTCCGCATGTTTGGTTGTAACTTTACCTGTTCAGGTTTTGGTTGCAAACCTGGTACCAAGAGCACCGAAGCGGACGAAGTGGCCAAGAACGTGCATCTGTACAAAACCTTTGAGGAACTACCGCTGGTGTCCACAGGCTGCGACAGCTATGCTAGTTGGCATCCAGATTTCAAGCACTTGAGTCCCACTTACACAGCTGAGGAACTGGCTGCAAAAATTGAACAGCTATTGCCCAACGGATATTGGCAACAGCCCAATGGCAACTTTGTACACTTGGTGATCACTGGTGGTGAGCCCTTGCTGGGTTGGCAACGTGCCTATCCTGAGCTGTTGGATATCCTGGCAGAACGTGGTCTAAGACACATCACATTTGAAACCAATGGCACTCAAGAACTGCACAAGGATTTTAAAAATTATCTTACCAACTGGTTTGGCGAGATTACATTCTCAGTGAGCCCTAAACTCAGTGTGTCAGGTGAGACCTGGGAAGATGCTATCAAGCCCGATGTTGTCTGGGATTATGAAACCTACGGTGTGACCTATCTCAAGTTTGTGGTAGAAAAGATCGAGGACTTCGACGAACTGGATCGTGCAGTAGATGAATATCGCCTGCGCGGTTTCGCTGGTCCTGTGTTTGTGATGCCTGTGGGCGGAGTGGTATCAGTGTACGATGGCAATAGAATCAATGTTGCTGATGAAGCACTGAAACGTGGCTACTGGTACAGCCCACGACTGCACGTTGACCTCTGGGGCAACGGCTGGGGGAAATAAATGTTTAATCGACTAAAAGAGTGGTTTGGTAAAGGTGCTCAAGTGAATCCTGCGCCGGTGCAGCCTCGGCCTGAACCACCGCCTATGCCTCCTGTCAAAGAGCCCAAGAAACCTGTTAAAACTGCCAAAGAACTGGCCACAGAAGCCGGCGAGCCTTATGTTGCTGTGCTCAGCATGGATGTTGATCCCAACAACCTACACCAAGGTGCGTTTGAACTAGACTGGAATGAGATCTTTGTTGCTCGACTGATCAAAGCAGGATACCGTGGCAAAGTAGATGCAGACATTGTGGACCAATGGTTTCAAAACGTGTGTAGACATGTTGTCATGGAAACCTGGGAACAAGAAGAAGCCATTCGCAAGAGTGGCATTTACGTACAGAGCCGAAACATTGGCGACGGACGCAGCGAGGTGTCCTGATGTTCGACACGCCCAAGACTCCCGAACAAGCCCGTGCTTTTTTGAAACGCATGGGCTATCTCAAAAAGATGCGTGTGCTCGAGGGCGAAGAGCGAGAAAAAACTTTGACCATGCTGCGACTAAAAGAGTCAACGCACAGCAACAATCAGCATCTCTGGACTGAAAGCTGGCAACTAGGCGCTGTCAAGTACGATCATGTGGTTGGCGATGGCGTAGACGATCTAATAGAGATTACAGAAGATGATATTTAATCACATCAAACAATTCAAAAAAGAAGGCAAACGGGTTGGCATTACATTCTCAACTTTTGACATGTTGCATGCTGGTCACATTGCTATGTTATCAGAAGCAAAGAATCACTGTGACTATCTCATTTGCGGACTTCAAACAGACCCCACTATTGACCGACCGGAAACAAAAAACAAACCTGTTCAAAGCATTGTGGAACGTCAGATACAATTGGCCGCTTGCCGCTATGTCGACGAAGTGGTGGTTTACTCGACGGAGCAGGATCTGGTGGATCTACTTCTTATTCTTCCAGTCGACGTCCGTATCCTGGGGGTAGAGTACAAAGACAAAGAATTCTCAGGTCTGTGGGAGTGTCAAATGCGCGGTATCGAATGTATCTTCAACAGCAGGGATCATTCATTCTCCAGCTCAAGCCTGCGCAAACGTGTGGTGGCTGCAGAAACATTCAAGGTGTTAAAAGATGGAACCTCTTAAAGCTCCTCCGACATTCAAAGTCTATACTGTAATCAAACAGGCAGGTCTGACCATGAGCTATGTGTACGTGACCAGCACCAACTCTATAAACTATGGGACAGGCTTTTATGGTACCAGACACGAAGCCGAACAAGCCAGAACCTTTGAGCTCCTAAAAGATACCACTATTCCCAAACCACAGTATCACGTGTTTGAATTAGAAATACCCAATCCTGCCTATCAAGAATAACATGCATATACTTTTCAACGGCGACTCCAACATGAATGGAGAAGAACTAGAAGATCGCAGCCAAAGCATGGCCGGAGTTATCACTGATTACTACAGTGCCACCGCTACCAACCTAGCAGTCAGCGGAGCCAGCAATGACCTGATCTACAACTCAACCTGGGAATACCTGCAGAACAATCCGGCACCCGAATTAGTAGTGATTGGCTGGAGCGAACATGGCCGTGAACAATGGTACTTTGAAAAACAGTTTCACGAAATCAACCAATTGGATGTGGGTCAGCAGATACCCAACGAGTTTCGTCGGCGCTATCAGTTTTGGAAGAATCACATTCAAAAGGATCCAAACTGGCATCGTGTGATGAGCTACTACTGGCACAACAAAATCTACAACTTGCACATGTGGATGTACGAGCGCAAAATTCCGCACTTGTTTTTCAATGCGTTCCATCACTTTCAAATCGAAAGCGAAAAGGAATGGCTGGATTGGCATTGCTGTTTTTTCTGCCCCTACAACGAACGACAGTGCTATGTACCATTCTGCATTGAAAACAACTTTGAAGAACTCACGCCGGGTTGGCAGCATTTTGAACCTGCTGGACACAAGGCCTGGGCTGACATACTGATCAACGAAATCAACACAAGTCCTGCACATGCTATTATATTCGAACGGGAACAGTCACTCCGCCGCAGCTGAAGCTGTAAACCCACATGCCTGGGCACAAGACGATGGCTTCTTTTGGGGCTTGGGCAAACAGCCACATCCTGACAACGAACGAGCCAGCTACAGTTGCGAACTGGCCAACTGGCTGCGAGCCATACTCTATCTTGATGCACAAGCTGGCTGCTCCAACACTCGCATCATGCGAACAACTCGCCAATGGATTCAGGACAATCCGGATGCTGTTAAAGACTGTTTCATGGTAATCCAATGGACTACTTGGGAACGTGAGGAGTGGTGGCACAACGGCGAAGATTACCAAGTCAATGCTAGTGGCATCGACACTGTGCCGCCAGAGCTACAAGAAAGATACCGACAGTTTATTGTGGACATTGATTGGGAAACATGTCGTCAACGTGCTCACAAAGAGATTTGGACATTCCATAACGAGCTCAAAGACGCCGGTATCCGCCACGTTATGTTCAATGGAAACAACCATTTTGAAGGCATGTCCAAGCAGTTTGACTGGGGCACAGCATACATCGGCCCCTACGATCATACAAAAACCTACGATTTTGTATTAAAACAACAAGGATTCAAAACGGTAAATCCCAATAGCTGGCATTTTGGACCAGACGCCCATTGCTTTTGGGCGGAATATCTGCTACAATACATCAAGACTAACCAACTGCTAGACCCTGATGAAATACCTACTTATTGACACTGCAAACATGTTTTTCCGTGCTCGTCATTCGGCACATCGTGCCGCAGACACATGGACCAAACTGGGCTTTGCCCTGCATGTAACAATGATGAGTGTGAACAAAGTAGCACGCCGTTTTGGTGCTGATCATGTAATCTTTGCACTGGAAGGTCGTAGCTGGCGCAAGGACTACTACAAGCCCTACAAGGCTCAGCGAGCTGAAGCTCGAAAAGCCATGAGCGAAACAGAGCAAGAAGAAGATGCCCTGTTCTGGGAAAGCTATGATAACCTGACTAAATACTTGTCTACAAAAACCAATTGCAGTGTTATCCGTTGCGCCACAGCAGAGGCCGATGATATCATTGCTCGTTGGATTACCTTACACCCCCAAGACGAACACATTATTATCAGCAGTGACACAGACTATGTGCAACTCATCGCCCCTAATGTACGCCAGTACAACGGGATCACCGACGAGTTGATCACATTGGAAGGTATTTTTGATGCCAAAGACAAGCTTATCATTGATAAAAAAACTAATGCTCCAAAAGCCGCTCCGGATCCAGCCTGGTTACTATTTGAGAAGTGTATGCGTGGAGACACGTCAGACAACGTGTTCAGTGCATATCCAGGAGTTCGTGAGAAAGGCACAAAGAATAAGGTTGGTCTCCGTGAAGCGTTTGCCGATCGAGACAAAAAGGGCTACAACTGGAACAACATGATGCTACAGCGTTGGACCGATCACAACGGCGTCGAGCACCGAGTGCTGGACGACTATGAACGCAACCGTACTCTAATTGATCTCACAGCTCAGCCCGATGATATCAAAGCCGCAGTAGACGCCTGTATCCGTGAACAAATCAGCCATCGAGATGTGGGCATGGTTGGCGCACACTTTATGAAATTCTGTGGCAAATACGAGCTTAACAAGCTCAGTGAGCAAGCTGAACCCATCAGCCGCTGGCTCAATGAAACTTACAAAGGAGTCCTTGATGACACTAATAGCTAAACCTGTGGTAGACAAACAGTACTGGATCATAAAACAAAATGATCAAAAGGTTGGTAATATTCAAGCTGTGAATGATGGGTTTCAAGTAACCATCAACAACACCATTGCCAACTACAAAACGATTCCCATGCTGAGAAATCGGGTAGACATTGAGTTTGCACCTGCAGAACATGTGAGTCAGCCAAGCGATCAACAGGTACATGGCTACGATACTGGATGCAAAGTTTTCAACCCCATATGGGATGTCAAGCACAAGCTGCCGCTGTTTACCAAAGAAGAAAAATCTAAATCATGGTTTGCAGCCGGTTGGTACATGGTCAAACAACATCGCAACTGGAAACCTGTGCGTAACCCAAAGCTTATTGTGCTGGAACGCTATGCCTATCGAGGCCCATTTTATACCCGTGAGGAAGCCAACAATGACAAACCCGTTTCGTGATCAAGAAAAATTCATGCGAGCCTGTGACCAAACCACAGATGTTTGGAATCAGGAACAGTTTGATCTTTATGTCAATTTGATTGAAGAAGAATTCAAAGAACTCAAAGATGCTATTGCCGCAGGCGACAAGGTTGAGATTCTTGATGCACTGGAAGACATCATGGTCGTTACCGCAGGCGCCATGCACAGTGCCGGCATGGACGGCGAAGGCGGCTGGAAGGAAGTCATGCGTACCAACTTTGCCAAGATCGATCGAGAAACTGGCAAAGTTCGCAAGCGTGAGGACGGCAAAGTGTTGAAACCTTTGGGGTGGACTCCGCCTGAACTTGCACCATACATTAAAAAATGACAACCAAAGTTGATACCAGTTTTGGAGAAGACCCTGACTACGAAAAGGTAATCACTGTGCGTCGTGGTGACTTTACCATGGAACACTGGGTTGCCACGCTCAGTGAGGAAGAACAAAAAGAATGGTGGCGTCAGCATGACATACACGAAGCGGCTGTGCATGCCGCTGTGGCCGCCGGCGATGCCGAAGTACATACACCTGATCCACATAATGCCACCATCAAGTGGAAAAGCCAAGAGATTCACATCCAGTGGATGAACACCATCAGCCGAGAAGACAATGACAGCTATCACAGCTTCTGGTCTAGATATCACGCTGCTGTAGCAGAAAGAAACAAATAATGAGCATACACATCAACCGATTTATAGACTTGATCAAAGCACAAGAAAGCCGCGGCGGCCGCGACATTGTGCTTAGCCTCAAGGACGCTAAAGATTTACACAGTGATATCACCAAGTTGTTGCTGGTTATTGAAGCACTACGTGAACAACAGAACACACAAAAAGAAGAAGTGATCAAGGTAGAAATTACTGGCGGAACATTTTAAACTGCTCAGTTTTTCGATAAATAAAACTAGGAGTTTAATGATGAGTAGACCCAAACCCAGTGTGCTAGTTGAGCACACCAACAAACAAACTTACAAGACTGAGCAGGTGCTGGCGTCGGAAGGGGTGTGGGCGGTGTTTTACGACAATAAACCTATCAACCTCAAAACTTCCAACCTGCTCACACAGTATCCAGGACCCAAGTACAAAAAGGTCAGTTTTAGCAATCCTGGACATGCCATTAACTTGGCTCGCAAACTCAATATTCAGTTCAAGACAGAAAAGTTCACAGTGGTCTTGCTGACACAAGGGGCGCAAGTGTACCCCAATGAACAGTAAACAAGCTATTACACAAGCTGTCTTGGAGGTATGCCAAGGTACTCACAAGCCTAGTCTAGAAGAGGCTCTGGCAGAATGGTGGAAAAATCCCAGAGAAGACGCCGGCCTTCGACTCAGTGTTGAGGGCTTTTTTGTTTTCAATCTTGCTGAAATAGAGTCCTATAAGTTCCAGCTGCCCCCGGGCATTCATGCCAAGGCTAGAACACTGCTGACCTTGGATCGCAAAATGACCTGTCCCTACTATCTCACACAAGGCAAAGCGCCGGAGATCTACATCTATGGCGGCAAAGAAGCCGCAATGTTTGCGCTGTACGGTGATGTAGAAAAGTTCTTACGTGGTATAGCCCGGCAATAATCGATCTGCCAGTGCGCGAGCTTGCGAGATAAAATCGGCCTGCATTTTGTCTACTATACCCCACAGTGCCCATTCTCTATTGCGACGCAGGCGCTGTTTGTAAGGGGCAAGATCTATTTTGCCCTGGATGAGATCTTGATTGCGTTCTATAGCGGCTGCTATTCGATTGCTGCCCGGCACCAGATCATAGCTGTTGTCAACTAAGTCGTCAAACATATCAAATCCCATTTGGCGACAGTGCTCAACAATGCCAGGATGACCAATTATAATGGGCACTTGTTCGGCCATCCAGGCATGAAAAGTTTTTTCTGTCACAATACCAGTGAGCTGATAGAACTGTGTTTCGGTCACTATGTTCACCGCTGTGGTGCCATAGATGTAGCCGAGGGCAATAAAGTTGTCATCATTTTCGCAGCCTGGATAGCCATTGTAAGGATGATAGGGCAAGGGTATCTCCATGCCCAGACTCAACCAACCATTGCTAAACTTTTTCATTTGTTCCACAGCCAAGCGTCGGTGCGGACAAATTCTTCCGTTCAAACATTGCCACGCATAGGGCCTGGGCTGATCAAGTATGTGCTTCCATTCGTCAAATCTATCTCGCAGTTGTAGACTGGTTTCGAGATTGTGACTGCTGAATCTTATGAAATTCAAGCGCCCTTGATGATACTGTTCTAGGTCGTGTGTCCAGTGAGTGATCAACACTCTGCTGGCATTTTCGCCATAGAATTGTTCAATCTGTTCTAGTTCTACACAGCGCCCCGAGGCGTCTATAGTAGCAAAGTCAGGAAAATGTATGATCACTAGAGTTTTTTCTGTGAACTCGCAACTGGGCAGTTCCAAAGGCCAGCCCAGTTCATCTCCGCCGTAGGGCCTTTTGACTGCACCCAGTCCATTGACAATGTCGAACCCCATGGGACCCAAAGTTTGATTGAAAAAATGAGCAAAATTCATCGCTTGATATTTACCCTGTAAATAACACATGCAACTTACAATTGAACAAGTCCTGGGCTCCAAGTATCTCATGTTCTATCATGCAGCCTGGCCAGTGGATTTGTTGACCCCAGTGTGTACGTTGAATCAGTGCGTTGACTCTGTGAACCAATGCATGATTGCACACAGCAAAGACCTACAGCAATGGAACTACACACAACAGGATGCCGTGGCAAGACTATTGTGGGTAAACTGGATCTATCAACGACTGGGCGTGGAACCCATACGCAAACCCATACTCACACACTGGCACTGTGGGCAACACATAGTGGACTGCGGAGACACAAGACTCATGGCCTTGAACTTGTTGATAGACCCAGGTACTGTGGGTGTCGTGGTCACTGTGCCTGTAGAACATGGTGATCAATTCAGTGACTGGGACCCGGTACGCAACAATCAAGACCTAATTCAAGCCACTGGGTTTAGTAGCACCGCTCAAGTCTTGGTTCGTCCTGGCACTGAACAGGCCATTGAGTGGTTAGAAATTGGCGACCACACCACAGCGCATCACTTGCATTCGGTTGATCTGCGTGTGAGCATGATGCAAAATTACTTGGACCAGCAACCTGCAGATTTTGAGTTTTCGGTAGACTGGGCCCGCAACTACATCAACTGGAAACACTACGCCAACTGAGTCAACAGCGTCTGCTGCCACTGTTGAAAATCCCTGGGCCATGCACGTTGCATGTCTTGTAGAAGTTTTCTATTGTGTTCGGCTGCTTGTTGACATCTCTGTTGTAGAGCATCAAGGCCTTTGCTGGCATTGGATCTAGAAAGATTCAGTGCATGCCACATGAATATACCCACACGATTTTCCACGGCCTTGAGGCGATCATAGGCATTGTGATCCTGTAGATCTGTGAGACAGTCGAATCCCAGGCATTGAAGATAGGCTATGGCATAACGGCCGGCATAGATCAGCCAAGGTACTGGTGTCTGTAGCAGTCTAAATGTTTTCTCACTGAACGCTGCTGAGTTGTCACTGGCATAGGTTTCACAGTCAACATTGAGCCAACTGCGATAATAGATCTCAGTATGATCAATGTCGTAGTTTTTCAAGGGCATCCTGGGCGAGAGTTTTGAGTAGGCCACTTGCCACTGATTTTTTTGCTCGTCGCTGAGCACTTGATAGTGCTGTTCAAAGGCCTGAGGCAAATGATCTCGCCCACGAAATACATCCCCATGAAAACGGTCTTGGCAGTTGAAGTTCACATAGCCTTTGTCTATGTAGACCTTGGATGCAATTTCCAACAACAACTGAGTTCTCAGCGTATCAATGCGATTGATACTGAGTGTAAACAAACGATCCGGCTGCCACTGCGGCATCGAATCAGCGGCAGCGTATATTCCAAAAAATGTTTTGGGCAGTTGAATTACATTGTATTGTGTAGGGCAACCTATGTAACTGTCGGTTATTATTGTGGTATTTTTGTCGAAAATAAATGGAGTATCTATGTGATAATCGGTACTGCAACTACGAATATCATCAACCAGGCAAACAATAACAGTTTGATCTTTTCTAGTCCAGAGTTTGTGATTATCTGGACTTTGAATATAATCCAGTTTTTGCAGACAATTGTATATTTGATTTTGGGTATTGTCTTCTTGATTCAAACAGCCCGAGTCCCAAATGCCATTGCGGTGTATGGGCTTGCCAGTGTACGGGTCAAAATTCATACAAATACTTACCGCAAAAAAGCGGTTGACCTAATATTCAAGATCGGTTATACTGTACTTACACCATCCCCCAACGCAGAAGAAAGGAGTCCAAAATGGCAAAAGTCACTCTTGGCAATGCTCTGTACAAAGTTGTATTCACTGAATATGAACGTGGTTGGGGGCAAAAACACTGGGATACTGAATATTACGATAATGAAGCAGAAGCCCGTAAACGTGCAATTGATTATAATCTAGAACATAATAACAAAGATTATGTCCCGGATTGGTATGTACGTGCCGATTATGCAGGACCCGTAAAGTAATACTCTAGTATTACACCAAAGGTAGTACTTTTGTAGTACTACTTTTTGGTTGACCAAAATTAGCCGTTTTGCTATAATATACACATGATCAAGCAAAACGTAACCCGTAAAAAGCGTAGCGACCGTACTCACATCATTTACATGATTGAGTCGGGCCTGGACTTTTACATCGGTGTTACTGCCAAAACCGAGAGCACTGTGAAGAAGTCAGTGATCACTCGTTGCCGCAAACACTTCTACCGTAGCCGCAGTGAAGACAAATCGTGGGCACTGTACGAAGCTCTACGTGAGCGTGGTGTTGGTGCTTTCACTGTGCGAGTGATTGCTGTGGTGCGTGGCAAGACTGCGGCTCATAACATGGAACGTGCTCTGATCCGTGAAATGAAGCCCAACCTCAATACCGACATCCGCGGTGTTGACTGCTAATTTACAGTTTGTTATAATTGTGCATCGATGAAAGGCAATCATGAAAACCAAAGAAATTGAACTCCGACCCGGCGAAGGCAACTATTACCGTGCCTTGACCTTTCACTGGAGCATGGTTGCTCTGCTGATTGTGCCGGTGTCTGTTTGCTTGCTCCTGGCCGTTATCAATCCGTTTTGGTTCAGGGACAGCCTGTTTTCTTGGATTGAAAACAAAGTCAATCGCCTGAGCCGTTGGCGTAACTACACTCAATACCGAATTTATCTGGGCTGTGATCCCAAAGTGTGGCACACACTCAAAGGTGATCTCAGCTGACATTGTAAAATAAGTATTGGTGTAGGAGACCAGTATGCACCCACGTATCAAAGAACTTGCCCTCGAAGCCGGTGGCTCACATTACCCTGAAGTTGGGGGCGAACTGTTACAGAAGTTTGCCGAACTGCTGATCAAGGATTGCGCCAGTAAAGTAAGAAATGTTTACAAGCAAGGCGGCGGCACCTACGGTGAAGTTATTCTGGAGGCCTACAACTTGCCTCCTAGGTATGAATAAAGTTGACCACTAAATAATTTTTTGCTACAATGTAGCAAGGCGCCTGTAGCTCAGTTGGTTAGAGCAGTGGACTCATAATCCATTGGTCGCGGGTTCAAGTCCCTCCGGGCGCACCATTTACATTGTTAGCATGCATTTTCGATTTCATCATTTAGCTGTTCCGCACACAGTTACCAATCACGACTATGTGGCCTGCGCCTACACACAAAAGGTGCTGAAGTTTGCCGACATGATGACTTCACGAGGTCACACCGTGATACACTACGGGCACGAACACAGTCAGGTAAACTGCGCCGAGCATGTCACAGTCACTGACAATTCTGTTCTACGCCAAGCTTATGGTGACCATGACTGGAGTCGGCATGAGTTCAAGCACAATGTCACTGACTATGCCAACCAAGAGTTTGTGCGTCGTTGTATTCCAGAAATTCAAGCTCGTGTGCAAACACATGATTTTGTGTTGGCCAATTGGGGCAATGGTCATCAGGCCATCTGTGATGCTGTGCCCAGTGCCATTGTTTGTGAACCCGGCGTGGGCTATACCGGTGGACATTTTGCTCGTTGGCGTGCCTACGAAAGCCATGCTGTGCGAAATCTAGTAGAGGGCAGTGAAAATCCGCAGAACTGGTACAGTCGCGTGATTCCCAACTATTTTGACCTACGTGATTTTGACTACATTGAACAGAAGCAAGACTATGTTTTGTTTCTTGGTCGAGTAAGTGAGCTCAAAGGTATTTCAACTTGTATTCATGCTACTGCGGCCGCAGGTGTGCCTTTGGTCATTGCCGGGCAAGGACGCATCAGTGACGTGGGCTGGACAGAAACTCCACCACATGTGATAGAGCTAGGCTATGCAGACCGAAACACACGGCGACAACTGCTGGCTCATGCTCGCGCCTTGATCATTGCCACCAACTATCTTGAGCCGTTTGGTGGTGTAGTGGTTGAAGCTTTACTCAGCGGCACTCCTGTGATTACCCCGCACTTTGGTGCTTTTGCTGAAATTCAACAGGCTGGGCGCACAGGTTATCTGTGTCATACTCTTAGAGATTTTGTACAAGCCATACACAATGCACACCTGATAAAACCTGCTGATTGCCGAGCACGTGGTCTTGACTACTCATTTGATAGTATAGCGCCACAATTCGAACGTTGGTTTTCAGATCTCAATGAAATCTACACCGGCAACGGCTGGATGAGTGTGTGACTGTTTGTTGGCCACCGTTCAATCTATCATGTTAAATAACACCATGCGACTCACAGAAGATCAGTTTCGTTTTGAATGGTTCTCCGGTACAGGCAAGGGAGGACAGCACCGCAACAAGCACCAAAATTGTTGCCGCTGTATTCACGAGCCCACAGGAATCTCAGCCAATGGCACCAACAGTCGCAGCCGAGAAGACAATCGAGCAGCGGCACTG
>JACCDW011902419.1_pt1 | contig 19068 bp, 16 predicted proteins | sample 7449781 | NCBI WGS metagenome assembly JACCDW01 (sample SAMN15323449, study PRJNA562643) | freshwater metagenome | isolation source: river surface water | place: USA:Blue River Watershed | collected 2017-08-18
CGGGTCACATATCGCTCCAGATCCTCTTTCCAGAGGTACGCGGTTTCGTGTTCCAGCTGATACCCAAAGATCGCCATCTCCAAGATCGCCACGTGCAAGTTCCGGTCGTGCTTCTCAAACGGAACGCGCTCAATGTAATCGCGGATCCACGCAATCTTCTCCATCACGCGCTCCCGGGGATAAGAGATGACGCTATTCTCCGGGAGAAGGAAGAAGGCGCGCTTGTAATCATTCTCGACAATAGCGGAGACGTAGGAGAAGAGCTCCATCTCACTTTGGCTCAAGATATTCTTGTATTGATAGATTTGTCCCAAGGTGATACACTCTTTGACCATCTGGGGAAGGCGGACTTTGAGAATTCCATATCCGCGATTGTACTTTTTGGGGATCTCGATCGTATTCTTGATGAGGCCCTCGACACGCAAGACAAAGTCCGGGACAATCCGACGTTCAAAGTGATAATAGAAGTTGAAGATATTCTCCATAAAGATTCCGTAGATCTTGTATTGATCCATTGAATCGACTTCGTACGAGTCAGGGAGAGGAGGAGCCCCGGCCCCGGCCCACAGTGGCTCTCGTTGAATCGCCCTTTCCCCGAAAGCTTCGTGGAAGAAGTGATAAAGCCGGTCATTCATATACTTCTTGTTTTTCAGAATCTCGGTAACGGTATAGACTAAAGGTTTGATCTCTTCTTTAAACTCGAGTTTGGGCATTAGCTTCGGGAATCGCGTCTCATAGACGACGTCTTCCAGGCGGACGGAGCGCAAGTCATACCATCCATACTTCCGTTCATCGATATAGATAAAGAGAAATTGGGCAGCTCGGCTGAGGCCGACGTACCAGAGGTACTTAAAACGGTTATAATCCTCTTCGGTCGGCGACATTCCGAAGGTGTTAAGGTGAAAGTTGAGAAGAAAGACGACTTTAAACTCGAGACCTTTTGATCCGTGGATGGTAAAGAGGTTAACAGCGCCCTCTTTGTACTCAATCTCTCGGTCAATCTCGCCGCCGCCCCCTCCCCCTCCTCCGCCTCCATCTCCATCTGATCCATCTTCATAATGCTTAACATAGGGAATGCCTTCATCTCGAAGGATGTTCGTAAAGAGGGAGAGGCCGATGTTGGTGTAGTAATCGGCACTCGGCTTGCTCTTCTTGACAGGTCCAATGATCGCCATCTCTTCGGCCCGCATTCCGGCGCCAGTCAGCTCACGAATCCGGCGGACGACATTGGCGATCACTTCGGGGACGCTTCCGACAACGACGTGGGGCTTTTCGCCCTCGCCCCATTCCCGATTCTCAGAGATCATTTTGGGGGTTAAATCGGCCCACGGCCGAATGGCATTAATGACGTTGACGATGGCGGGTGTGGACCGATAGTTCCGGATAAGATAGTACTTGGGACCAGGGTGTTCCAGGAGGTAGATGTCGCTTCCATTTTGAAACTGATAGATATTCTGGTTGGGGTCACCGATCATAATTACGGGGATCCCGTAAAAGTCCGAGATCTTCATTATCAGTTTGTATTGAATATCGGAGATATCTTGGGCCTCGTCGACGAAGATTGCCTTACACCCTTTGAGGGGGTCATAGGCTCGCAAGGCTTCGTGGTTCGCTTCTTTGTCGAAAAGATAGAGGGCGGCCATAATGACAGAGTTCTTGGAGCTCGATTGTTTTTTATGTATTGAATAAACGAGTTTCCCGGCGAGGGAGTGGAGGGTGTGGATGGAGGACTTTTGGAACATCTTGGGATGGTATCGGCGGCCTTTGAGGATGAAATCGCTGCAGGCACGCTTGCTAAAGGTAAAGAGCTTATAGTCACCCGTCTTTTTGAAGTTTCCGGCAAGAAATTGATAAATGATGCGGCCAATGATCGATTGTGTCTTACCGGCACCGGGAATTCCGTAGAGGGTGGAGGATTCGATGGGGGATTGGATAAAGGCGAGTTGTTCGGGGTTGTAGGTGATGGTCTCAAAGTGATTCTGAACGGATTTGAGGGAGAACTTGATGGTGGTGGTAGTGGTTGTAGTTCTACTCTTCTTCTTGGAATCTGCTTCGTGTCCAGGTTCCATCTTATCAAAAATCAAGTAACGTAAACGGTTCTAAAGTGAATCAAAGAGATGGATGGATCAAATGTTATATCATACTATACCTAATGATAGACTCCTTTATCTTGGGGTGGAATGAACGATGCAGATGGGTCAAAAACCACGAACGTAAGCGGTTCTATCAAAAAATGATTTGATAGAATAAAAGTCCTACAGAAGAGTAGTAGAGGAAGTAAGTTGAATTACTACATTTCGTACGTATTCACTCATTTTATAGATCAAAGATCAAATATCAAGATGGAGGTTCTATCGACATCAATCCCGAATGCTACCCAGATCGAGGCCAAGCCTCAGGCCCAGAGCCCGAGACCCGCGCCGAAGTACATCTACTCGATCACCCCGGTGATGAGTACAATGGACAATGGTGCGGTTCTAACGATCAAGTATATGGAGCATCTGGTCGATTGGTATATGGATCGGATCAACAAGCTGTGGCTCCCGGAGAATTTCGAGGAGTCGATGAGCCAGGGTCTAATTGACTTTTGCGGAGGAATCCGGCACAGCCGCAACAAGATCTACTTTTGTTGCCGGAAGCCGATTCGCTCACTCGATTCTCCCTTTGCTAAGCTCCTCATCCCTGGCGATGAGGATTGCAATATTGAGATTGATGGTATCACCTTCAAGGTGGGTGCTACGGAGCTTCGGAGCGAATCCTTAGTTCAGTGCAGGGCATTTAGTGACCAGCACTATCACAATAAGGAGCTCTACACCACGATATTCTAAGGTGGTGCGGACCATCCGGAACCTTACCTATAAACATTATATATCATATATCATATATCATATAACATATATAACCATAACATATTATAATATCATATCGTCATCTCGTCATCTCGTCATCTCGCCATCTACTTCTTCTTTTGGAGTTGATAGATGGCTGTATGAAGCGAATTGATGGATAAAGTCAATGTGTTCAAGACCTCTTCGATCCGTTCGCATCGCTCTTCCACTTCTTTCATTCGATTTTGGATTTTATCTATAAAATCATTTATTGGAGATGACGATGGACCATCCTCTTCCACCTCCTCTTCGCTATCATCAATGAGATTACTCTTTTGATCATCGTCCGGATCCTCCAAGTCCACATCTTCGTGATCACTTTCAGTGGACAAGTGGGACTTGAAGTGTTCCACATTCTCGTACCGTCCCAGTTTGATTGATCTCTCTTTTTGGTTCTTTCCGGAGAGGATCTCTTGGGCCTTCTCTGCATCCGCGCGCTCCTGCTCTTCAATCCGGGTCCGTTGTTCTTGGAACTCGTCCGCCCCAAGTCGATACTTTTTCAAGATCTCTTCTACCGGTGTCCCAATCCGGAACTCCCCATACGCCTTACCATAAATTCGGTATCGTATCGAATTTTCGGTTCGAAAGAGAGCTTGGGCGATGTGTCCGAGATCTTTCCCCTTTGCAAGGAGTTTTACAATCTGGGTATCATCATCTTTAGACCATCTCTTTCCCATATTCTTGAGGGCAGGGTCCAAGGTCGACTTCCTATATGACATTGTGTGGGTGTGTGGGAGCAGATCCAAAAAAGCGCTATATTATAGCTTTATGGGCGATCTCTTTAAGCCGGCAAATGCTAGAAGGTGGATATAAAGAGATTGTGATGATAGGATGATATACCATATTACAATATACTATCTGAAAGAGTGTGAGGATGTTTTTTATGAGCAAGCACTGTAGGTCGATATCAAAGGCAGCCAAGGTTGGATATGGACGATCATATAACCGGATCTGGAACCGGAGGTATCTCTCCACTCCATCCAATGAGTTTAACTATAGCCGACGCCCGGATGATGAGCCCGATATCTTTGTCTATGCGATTATGGGGACGATTGCCCTCTATGCCATTGAACGATACAAGCGAAAGTAGTGGAGTAGTGAGTAGTAAATGATTGAATCATTTGATTTTATGCATCATATAGAAAAAAGGTTTTTCTATGTGTGTTCTATATGAGTTCTTTGGTAAGAACTATCTAACATCCCGAAAAGATGGAGAACTTAAAAGTCGATGATCTTCGGGAGATTTGCCGAAAGAAGCGTTATAAAGGATTTTCCAAATATAAGAAGAGCGAACTGATCGAATTCATCCGGAGAATGATCGAGATGGAGGTGAAGGCAAAGGAAACAGGAATGGGAACGGAAACAGTAACAGAGACAACACCCGAAAGTAAACCTACTAATCACACGGAGCGGCTGGGGAGAACGGTGGAGTACTATCTTGCCAAGATCTATCTGAATGAGGGTGTGGATGCAATTTTCAAAGAGGAGTTAGTCGATCTTCGTCTGATTGAGCGTGATGCACCTCTCTTTGAGAAGATGAAGAGCCATTATCCCTACTTGATGTATATTGGGAATAAGGATCACAAGTATGACTTCAAGTACATTGATATCGACCATCATAGTGAGACGAAGTATGTTTCGGTCAAGACGAACTTCAATGGCAACAAGGTATGTCCTCAAGTGATCGGGCAAACAACGCTGAAGAAGTTTGTTGAGTACTTTAAGATGGATCTCGCCCCAGAGCTGACGTCCCCATTCAATCCCAAAGATCCCGCCCTCATTGCGGCGATTAAGAGCTATATTGTGGATCACATCGGGACACTCTTGAAAGAGTACTTGAAGCTAACGCTTCATTGCGACTTGATCTATTACTACAAGGATAAGCAAAAGAAGAAGAGCTATATCCGAATCATTCGTTGTGGGAATCTCGATCACACAACCTTTGATCCATCCCAGATCGGCTTTTCTCATCTGGAGAAGAAGAAGGAGTGGAATGAATCAACGACAGTCTATTACACGGTCAATGGGGCAAAGCTCTCCATTGGCGAGTTCCAGGTACATAACCATCGGAATAACATTAAGTTCCGGTGGAATATGGTCAAGCTTTTGGAAGCGCTCCCCTTCCCATCGGTGATGATTGTACACGATTGATAATCATACTTATAACTATACTCATATCTATTCATATATACAAACCATATATATGAATGATTACTATATGAGATTCTACTTGACAATTCAATCACTCTTGTTTGTGAAGGGCAAAGATAAACTCGGTAAGGGAGCCCGTTTCATTGTACTGGAAGGACTTAAACCGCTTGTACTCTTTCTCATACACCTTCACTTCACCCCATTTCCCCAACAACTCCATCATCTCCTCTTTGGAGACCAATCCTTCATTACTGTACGAGATAAAGATATAAGTGGATTGGATGTTCTTGACCATATTTTCGAATGCCGCTTTGACGCTCTTCTTCTGGCAAAAGGGAGAGATGTAAGATGTGACTGGGATCCCCGTTTTCCCCTTGATCTCAGGATGTCCCTCATACATCCCAATCATATTCAAAACAAAATAGTTCTTCGAGTATTGGCGCTCGTTATAAGGTGGATCGAGGTAGACAACATCCATCCCCTCTGAAAGGGTCGGAGTGGGGTTCTCCGCGGAAACCGAGATACATCTGGATCCGGCTGCCGCCTTAACCCGATTCCTGTGAATCGGCGCAATCTCCAGCTTCTTCAGAGCTTTCGCTTTGAAATTTTTCAGATAACATCCATATACAGCAGGGATGTTACTATATTGATCGGCGGAGACAATCAGCGATGCCAAGAGGAAGTTGTAGTCATTCTCCGGGATCTCGGGCTTCCACAGCTCAATTTGCCGGCGAAAGCCATCAATCGTCATTGCATTTTCGACGGTATAGAACATCCGCTCGCATCCATCATATGGAGCATAGTTTTTGGTAATAAATCCGGGGTACTTGAGGCTCTCGATGTTCGCGTTGAGATAGTGGATCTTCGCTTCAATCGCGTCATTGTAGACGGCGCTATTCATCGCGCGGCAGATGATAAAGCTGTAGAGTTCCATATCATTGGAGATCACTTTGGCCCGATCATTTCGGAGATAGTAGCTGATAATCCCGGTTCCGGCAAAGAGGTCTCCCACGGTGTGACCTTCCAAACTGGGGTAACCGGTAAAGTCGAGGATCGAGCTCTTGATAAAATCATAGAGTTGATGCTTGGAGCCGATGTAGTTGAGGCGGGAGATCTTTGCCTCTGCCTTTGCCTCTGTCTCTGCCTCTGTTTCCGCCATTGGATGGATAAAGATGCAATCGTTACTCTCTCTTCGGATATTTCCTTTAGACCGGGTTATAATAGATGGATCAAAAGAGAGGATGAACAAAATAGAAAAAGGGCTTTGCTATTTTGATAAAGAGTCGATAAGAGAGTAGAGTAGTAAGATCACATACAAAAGATCATCATCGAGAAATTGAGAAAAGATGCCGTATTACGCCGTTCACAAGGGGAGGAGCAGCCCCAATGTATACAACACGTGGCCCGAGTGCAAGAGAGAGGTAGATGGTTTGGTAGGCGCCGTGTACAAGAAGTTTGATACGATGGAGGAGGCGCAGCAGTTTATGAAGCAAGGATTCGCAGCGGGGAGCAAGCCGAAGGGCCTGATTCGGCACGAGAAGTATGAGTCCGACAACAAGGATGAGATTGACGCCGTCTTGAACGCTCCAGATGCGCATCGCAATATCATTGCCTACACGGACGGGAGCTGCATTCGCCAAGATGGCCGCGTTTATTGCGGCTATGGGATTGTGATCCCGGATCTAAACGTCAAGATCTCGGAACCGCTCAATGACACGAAGCTGACGAACAATCGAGCGGAGATGCGAGCGATTCTTCACGCGATTGAGATCATCCCGGATGAGATGAAGGCGACGAAGCGGATTTGCATTTTTACGGACTCGCAGTATTGCAAGTATATCTTTCAGGGGACGGGGGAGAGGTACGAGCGGGATGGCTTTATGAAGAGGGGAGATGATGGCCAGAGGGAAGAGGTCCCAAACAAGGATATGATCAAGACGGCGCTTAGCTATCTGCGGGCGTTTGAGATTGCGATTTTGAAGGTCAGGGCGCATACGGGGGCGGCGGATGTGCACTCGAGCTACAATGATATGGCGGATCAGCTGGCCAACAAGGGAGCGTTTAAGACGAAGCCGGGTACAAAAGCCGCAGGCCCATCGACGCTCATCGAGAGCCTCAAAGCAGGAAGTGCTCCTCGATGCTTGGATGATGGTGCGGCAGCCGCCGGTCCTCCGCTTCTTCCTCTTCCCTTCCCAAAGAAGACAGCCCCCGTCGTCTCATCCACAGGAGAGTTTGATAATAGTTATCGATACAACGAGAAGAGCGATTGGCGGGAAGAGGAGAAGAAGAAGTTTGCCAATAAGACGAAGTTAAGCGATGTTTTCCACTTCACGGATGACGATGAGGATGATCAACCGGATGCAGTGAGCGAGCCGATCCCTAAGCCGGGTATTTCAGTGACGAAGCCGAAGGTAACGGCCAAGGCGAAGCCCAAGACGTTTACCAATAAGCCTCTTTCGGACTTCATCAGCTTTGGACCATCGTCCTCAGAGAGCTCCAAGAAGAGTTCTGGATCATCTAGATCTAAGACATCGAGTATCAGCAGCTTCTTTACAGATGATGACTGATACTGACCCTAAGCAACCATTTCAATCATACCGATATAGTTATATACATCTCCCATATTTCTTTCATACATCTTTACCATAACACTATCATCTTCATAATATGTAATCACATAGACCTTATTTCCTTCATTGTAGGTTTGAAGAGACCGGATTTCTTTTAGCTCCATCTCTTTGAGCTCTCCCTTTTCGCTTGCGACTGCAGACTCCCTAACCTGTTCCATTTTCACGCATATATCTACCTATAACCGATACTATATTTCACCCAAAATATAGTATCTTATCATTGCCTATATAAAGGTTTTTCGACAAGTATATAAATATGCCTCTTTTTAGGAGGCACCCCTCTAATCATCGCGGGAGAGGGCGAGATAGAGACAGAGGGCGAATGCGAGAAGGTTGACACAACCTTGCTTCTCGGGATTGACCACAATCGCATACTTCCGCTTCGATCGATCACTCTGGTTCTCAATCAGGTACACCATACCAATCTTCTCGGAGAACTCATAGATGTTGTATAACGGAAATGCACCATATCGATCGCTCTTATTCTCGCCATCCCGGGACTGGATCTTTTCCAGATAGAGCGCCTTATCTTCACTCTCGGTGCACACTTTCATAAAGCGCTCTTGATTGGGTCGATACTCGGCGTGATAGGTAACTGGATTGGAATCATCACGGGTTTGATAGATAAAATCATACTTGTTGTAAATCTTATTCTTGATCTTGGTAATCTCCCGCTTCTTCACATCTTTGACTTGAAGAACCACACCACCATCTTGATAACCCATCACATCAAGATAACGGAGGGACTTGTCATTCAGAATCGTATAACGGTAATCCTTCTTACCTTGCTCACTCTTGTCTACACAAAATACTATGATCTCTTTGCTCTCTCCACCTTCCCGCTTCATTGGATCCGTCTTGGAAGAAGATCCTTGGTCACTCTCTTCTTTTCCTCCTTTCTCCCCCTTCTCCCTCTCCTTTACCTCGCGGTTCTTGGGATGATCCACAACTACGGGATCCTCATCGGCATCCCCATCATCCCCATCTCCACTTCCAATATACTCGCCATCATCATTAAACTGCATCAAAAGCTCATTGAATGAAATGTTGGCAAACTTTTCTACTTTCTCGGAATTCTCGGCCTTGTTCTTTCCATCATCCTCCTTGACTCCCTTTACCCCATCATTCCCATCCGAAGAGAAAAAGAGATCGAGGCCTCGGCTCATTCCCACATAGAGAAGATAGATCGTGATCACAAAAAGAATCACAAATAGAAGAAGATAGAGAACATTCATCGCCGGTCCGCTTACCATCCCATCACTGATATCCCGTTTTGTTACCATTTTATGCATAAAATCCTATAATCAGCATCTAATATAGGATGATACGAAAATCTATTGTTTGGATCGCTTGACCCGATTGGCCCACTTGGTTCCCTTTCTTTACTTAAAGGAGTTGGTGGTGTGAACATAATCATCTTGGATAACACCTACCTTCTCGAACATCTCGGTTTGGATCCGGAGCTTCATCTGATGATCAATATCATCACGGGCACTCATATCGGGTCCCTTGTTCACTTCCAGAAGATAGGGATTCAAGTTTTTATCCATAATGATATCACAACCAAAGAGCTGGAAGCTCGTCACATCCGGGCGGCTCCGAAGATTCTCCGATTGGAAGAACTCATTGGCAAGAGCCATCGTCATCTTCTGGATCACCTTCCGGACACGGACGAGGAAGAGTGAGCCCGCATTGGGATTCCCCTCTTGTTGATTGATATAATTGGATAGCTCTTCGAATGTCCTCGGGTTCTTCTTGTAGACATTCATATCAAGATGATACGAAGTGATGTTTGATTCAAAGTCAAAGTCATTATCGCTGTAGGGCTTCTTGGTATAAATGCACTTGCCAATGTCTGAGATAAAGAACTGCTTGTCATCTCCTCGGACAACTGCCAGGAGATAGACCCGGAGATTCACCTTGTACCCATTGATCAAATACAAGTCCCGAATGTACTTCTGAACTACCTTGTACTCATCCGATGCTGCATCGGTGATCTCTTTGTAACTCTTCGTCAGCTTTAACCCCTCCTTCCTCTGAACATTCTTCTTTAAGATATAGATCTGGTCATCCCGGTAATCCTTCTGGAAGAGAGCCATATCATTCGGGTCATCTAAGACATAGGATATGGGCATTACGTCGCTCGCACCTTCCAAGCCGTAGTACTTCTTCAGCGTTGCCCAGATGTTGTTCTTGGAGACCATCTTGTCACATCCATTGATGCCAAAGATGAAGAGCGGCTTCTCTGAGTTGGAGAGGCACACTTCCGGTAGTTCCGTCTCTACATAGTTATAACCACACGGGATATAGAGCTCCCAGTTCCCCTTTGCCTGGCAATATCGAAGAGGCTTTCCAGGGACGCGGACCGTACCTGCGCCCGACTTCGATCCACGATCTCCATCACTCTTGGTAATACCATACTTCTGGAAGATCTCTTCCAGGATGGGTGATATGGGCTTCTCGGCGCACTTGTAGTAGCTGCCTACTTGAGAATCAGTCGATTTGGTGTTCTTGCTGAGGGATACCGTTTGTTTTAGCTCTGGATAAGACTCCCTCTCCGGAAGCCAATCTAACTGGTTCTCAAAGCCCTCTGCACTCTTATCCATTCCCATATTCCATCCCATATTTTTATGCATAAATAGGTAAAGAAGATAGAAAAGGATGAGGACAAGGAGGAGAGTGATCAGATGGGATCGCTTGATGGATCGAATGCTTTGGATCATTGTAAGGGTATATCAAAGAGATGGATGGATAAAAGGATCAATTACTATATTGAGGCAAGATTTTTCAGGGGACAAACCTCTCTACCTCTCTTTGAATCAACTGTCTATCACGACTTGCGATCAATCTGCGCAAAGCGCAGCTGAAACGCCAAGATTGACGACTTCTCAAAGGCGCTGCAACCTTCTGCACCTTTAGGTGCCAAGAAGGTTGACAATTTAATCTATAGATAAAATAGTACACTTTTATCCATAAAATGGATCCAACTGCGAATGGTAACATTTCAAACAAGATCGTTCCAAGTAAATCAATGAACACTGCTGGGAACGCAAGTAAGAATCAAGCTAAGAATGTGACTGCAAATGCGACGAAGAATGCGAATGAGGAGAAGAGGAAAAAACATCAGGTGTGGATGCGATTCCGGAAGCTTTATTCGTTCTTTCTTCTCTTGGTGATTCTTTATCTAAAACGTCCAGGTCGTCGTGATGAGGAAGCTTCCGCCGCATTACAGATCTTACAGATTACTTTTACAGAGGAGAACTATATGAGTAAACTGGATGAAGCGATGAAGATTCTCTTTCCGAAGATTGTCGAGGGGACCGAGGCCGCCCAGATTCGAGGTAACAAAGATGCGCACTTTCAGACAAGGATCTTAGAAGCGATGAAGGCGATGTATAATGTCACTGGATTTATGGATATGTATCAGAAGATGTGTGAAGCGGAGTCGCAGATCAAAGATAACAAAGAATTCTTTATGACCTTCCACTCCTTCGCGAACTTCGGGCAAGCGCCAGATAAGTATGATTCCAATGCAGGTCAGAGCGTTCTCTTTTTAATCGGACCCAATGCATCTACCTCATCACTCGTCCCCCAAAATAATAGTCTATTATCTACATTTGCATCCACAGTTACCAAGGTGGCCAACAAAGTATCGTCATCTATCCAGAGCACTCTATCCTCTGAACGAGAAGAAGAGCTAAAGCCAATTCAAGAGATCCTCAACAAAGTTGCTACTGCATTTTCCCAAAAGTCAATCTATAAGCAAAGTGCAGCTCTTACTCCCACAAACGCTACTCCTGCACCTGTTCCCAGTAATGCTACTCCGGCACCTGTTCCCAGTAATGCTACTCCGGCACCTGTTCCCACGAATGCTACTCAGGCACCTGCTCCCACGAATGCTACTCAGGCACCTGCTCCCACGAATGCTACTCAGGCACCTGCTCCCACGAATGCTACTCAGGCACCTGCTCCCATTAATGCTGCTTCCACACTTCCGGCACCTACTTCTGGTAATGCTACCTCTCCGGCTACTAATGCAACACCTACAGTTCCTGCAATTCCTCCACCCCAGTCATCTACACCCTCTCAACAAGTAGGTGGTAAGAAGAAGAATCATCACACCCAGTCTAAGAAGTCCCAGTCCCAGTCCAAATCCCCTCGTATCTCACTGCGCAAGTTATGGGAGTTGTCTTAGATCCATCAATATCGAGCCGGTATAAAGAGATTTTGAATGAAAAAGAATATCGGCACTGGAATTGACCAAAGCTGGAAGATGAATGATGAGAGTATATTTGCAGAGTTAGGAAAACTGAATGTGAGAAACCGGTGTATGGGCCTCAAAAAAGATGGAAAGCATTGTCGGACGCGACTTACGAAGAATCAGTATCTCTTTTGTTGTGAGGCACATAAGCCGCTCAATCGGGATATTATGGAGGACGGTTGCTTTTGTTGCACGGAGAAGCTAGTGAATCATAAGGAAGTCCTCTATTTTCGTTGTAGGCACGCTGTTCACAAAAGCTGCTATTACGAGTGGATGAAGACGAGTGAGAATGAAGTGGCGATCTGTATGCTATGCCGGACGCCGGTTTTCCAATCATCGTCCAAGAAGTATGTCCAAAATGAGGATGGAGTATGGGTGTATGAGGAAACCTTGAATATGCACGAGAAGATCTTGTATGTAGATCCCACTCCGGATAAAGATAAGCCAATCAATATCATCACAGCCGCTATGGAATCTTTTGCAAAAAGAGAGGGATCCGGGCAATGATTGAGTTTAGGTTAAAGAATTTTCATATAAGGAGATATAAGAAGACCTCGGACCGGATCAAACGCTTCTCTTTAGCCTTACATACTCATATTTAAGATGGAGGAATCATCGTCATCAACCAAGAACTTTGACCTTCCCAGCAAGTGGGTCTTGTGGTATCACGCAACGGATGACAGCAACTGGACAATGGAGTCCTACAAGAAGGTATTTGAGATCAAGACCTACTACGATCTCTTGTTTATCATCAAACACATTACCAATGTTTCAAGTGGAATGTTCTTTGTGATGCGAGATGGGATCAAGCCGATCTATGAGGATCCTCAAAACCTCAATGGTGGGTATTGGTCACTTCGTCTGGTCAAGAAGGATTCCCACGAATATTTCAAGAAGATTATCTATCACATCGTCTTTGAGAAGATGATGAAGAACCCAGAGCATAGCAAGAAGATCAATGGTCTGAGCATCAGTCCGAAGATCAACAACTGCATCTTTAAGATCTGGAACAGTGATTATGCCAAGCTGAAGACAACGGACATCCGTAAGGATATCGATGGCCTCAGCACCTACCTCGAGAGCTCGTATTACCTACAACATAAAGAGTGAAGAGTAAAAGTATGTGATGATATATAACGATTTTATTACGAGTGTATGGTAATAAAATCATATAATAAAGAATGAGTATTGATATAAACGATTGATTATGTAAAAACAAAGTTCTCATCTTCTTCGGTCTCGTCGCGCCGGGAGACCATTTTAGATATCACTGTATCTACACGGGAGATAACAGTCACATCATCCGCTGCTTCCCCTACCCCTTCTTCATTCGCTACTTCCTCCCCTTCTTCCCCTTGAGCGAGGAGTGTCTCCACATTCTGGTTAAACTTCTCCATATCATAGATCACTTTCTTGTAAATCTCGTCAATCTGATGGGGCTTGTAGGACTTATCAATGATCATATCACGGAAGTGAATCGCCATATGCCTGGATCCTTCATACCCATACTTCTTGATGCTGAACTTTTTGTAGATCTTATTCCCAAAGAAGTCCTTCCCACGCACTTCCCAGTAGTCATAGTTCCCGCAACAACCATAGAAAACCCCCGTCTTCCCGGAACTGTTGTTGATCCGCATCTTGGCGTCGCCCACTTGGGACTTCCACGAATGTTGCGACTTGCTCAAGTGCCCCATATTCGCATCCCGATTGTCCAGAGGATTTTTATTGAGATGATCAATGTGGTCCAAGCCATACTTCATTAAGTGAAAGGGGATATAGTGACGCTTCTTCCCAGTTACTGGATCAGGGGTCACCTCTTCAGCAGCTTTTCCTTCAGACGATCCTGACCCAGACCCAGTTAAGATCTCCAGCATATTCTCATAGATATACTTGATCTCGGGATTGTCGCTCGCATCTTTGATCGAGAGAACGTAGGCGTGAAAGCGCTGATAGTCCACATCATTCATATAGCACGTCGCATACTTGGAGTTGTTCTGAATCCGCCAATCGAACCGCTCAATCAGTGGGATATCTTTGATATCGACCAGGAGATACTTCTCCGGAACGTTTAAGGTAACTCGAGCATATTCCGATCCAGGTTCCTCTCCTGAGATGATGGTATACGCATTGTAGACCAAATGGTTCTGGATTGAGTAATCCACTTTGAACTGAAGGGCTTGCTTGTAGGCCATCTGGCAAGATGGATCGTCGTGATAGGGAAACTTTTTCTTGATCGTCAATGCGGCATCTTTGCTTTGATAGGTGTAGGAGTAATAGTGCTTGTCAATATTCTGCTTGACTGTGCCCGCATACTTCTTTAAACTCTCAGGGTAGATCAATCCTGTTGCAGATCCACTCTCCATCTTCCTCTTCTTCTCTCTTCTATTCTCCCTTCTCTTTCGATTTAAAATGTTCGGTTTAAACGACTCTTCATAGGATTGTATCGATCTTATGAAGTGTATCTTAAATTTAAAAGAAGGATAAAAGGAGGGGTGATCCCGAAGGGGCAACTCACCTTGGTTCCTACCATTAATCGTCGGATGCCTTGGGCGAAAGAGCCAGAGAGATCTGTCCAAGGGAGCCGATCAGGAAGGAGAAGATGATCAGATAATTATTCTTCATCAGGATCTCCACACTGGGGCTCAGATTGGTGCACTTGGTAAAGAGAATCAGATGATCCAAGTTGTAATATCCCTGGATAATCTCGCTGCTATCCGAGGACTTTACAAAGTTCAGCCCATTCGCCTGTTCACCCATAATCGTCTCCTGGGTCGCAAAGGAACCCTGGCACGAGAACATCAAGTGATTGTCAATCGACTTGATCTCGATCACATTGCCGATGTTATGCATATCCCTGCAAATCTTGTTAAACTCATTACTGGGCATCGTAATGATTGACGAGAAGGTGATCTGGGGAATATTGAACTGGGTATGATCCACATCAATCAGATTCATATAGTAGGTTGTGATCGTGTTCTTATCCGCATTCTCAATGCGAATTCCCAGCTGATGATTATTCCCCTCCTCAATAAAGAGCTTAAGGGTATCATTTCCCGAGAGGACACGGACAATCTTGAAGAAGTTGATCATCAACACACCCGCCGAGAACTTGTGCTTGCAGTAATACTTCTCGAAGTTCTCCGCCTCCAACTTCACGCAAACCAAAATGGTCGAGGAAGGGTTGGCCGAAACAATCCGGATACCATTCGGCAGGAAATCAATGTTCGTCTCGGTAATGATCTCCTTCAGCGCCTCAATCAGTGTCTTGAAGGCGCTTGACTGGGCTGTGTCAATCTCCACGATATAGTTGGGATTGCTAGGAAGGTTCTTCTTGTCAACCGTCACTGCGGTGGAGGATGCGGGGGCAGATGCAGACATCTTTGGATCTTCTCTACTCTCTTAGAGTCCCAAAATTATCAATTTAAACGCGATTGGATGAATCTATATCATTGATATATTAAAAGTCCTTTATCCTAAGCATTTGGACAGGTAAGAAAGTTCCTTTAAGACCTCGAACTCTGACTTTAACTTTGGCTTTGATGAATCAAAAGGGAAAAGTGAAAGAAGGTGGGTATAAAGAGATAGAAATAATAGAAAGAGAGAGTAGAAGAGCCCTTTGAGAGTTCCTTATAACCGGCGCTTAACGTTTCACACGTAACACTTTATAAAATGGATGGCGACTATGAAGATGATGGGATGATGGGTGATGAGGAGGAGATCCTTGCGGATGAGCCTCTAAATGATGATGAGGGATTGGCGGATGAGAGTGGATTGGGTAAGTCGGAGATTCAGAGTTATACACAGGTGGTCAATCAGATTGCCAAGACAACCAAAAAGACATTCCCTTTCTTGACCAAGTATGAAAAGACCCGTATCATTGGTGTTCGGATGGAGCAGCTCTCTAATGGGGCAAAGCCTAATATCTCGACGAAGGGCTTGAGCAGCATTCGGGAGATTGCGGAGGAGGAGCTGAGGCTGAGAAAGACCCCTTTTATTATTGTCCGGACTTTGCCGAATAATACCTATGAGTACTGGAAGATTGAGGAGTTCGAGAAGATCTAGTTGGTAGGAACCTATATAACAACCTTATATCCATATACGTTAGATATGTATCAAATACTTACATATTTATAAACAATCCTATACCATACATACCATACATACTATCTATCAATATAGATAGATAGTAGCTTACGTTCATTGTTTTTGGGGAGGTGGATGACCTTGGTAGATAGGTAAAGAGGGGGAAACACGGAACGTAAATAGACTTGATAACAGGAATCAAAAAAATGATTTTTGAGGACGGGTAAAAGTCGATCTCTCCATTATTTGAGTGGATTAAGTTAACTTTTACCTTAATTCCTATTTTATCGTTAAAATGTCCGCTAAGATTGCTACTACTACCAAGCCTGCCGCCGCCGCTGCTGCCCCCAAGACCCCCAAGGTCGAGATGGTTGCTACTGCTGCTCCCAACGCTCCTAAGAAGGAGCGTAAGAGCAAGGAGGAGGAGAAGAAGGAGGAGGATGCGGATCACACTGCTATCAAGATTGATTTTGGTAGCGAGAACGAGATGGAGCCTGCGAGTGCCACGGCTGCTGCTGCTACGAACCCCGCCAGCGATGGTGAGGGTAAGGGTAAGAAGCCCGGTCGCCCGAAGGGTTCCAAGAACAAGCCCAAGGCGGATGCTGATTCGGAGCCGGCAACGGTGAAGGAGAAGGAGAAGAAGCCCCGGGCTAACAAGAAGGCCGCGGCCGCTGCTGCGAAGGGCAAGGATGCAACTGATTCTTCCACTGAGGATTCGTCCACAGAGGAGGGAGCAGAGGCAAAGAAGCCCCGTGCAAAGCGTGCCACCAAGGCCGAGCTGCTGGCTGAAAAGCTGGCGGCTGTTGAGGCCTTTGAGGCCAAGCAGGCAGCTGCAAGTGCGGAATTGCGCGAGAACCTTGGCCTTCCGGCTAAGGAGACCTCTGCTTCGGCAGCGGGCGCGACCAGCACGGCAACTGCCAAGGCCGGTAAGAAGGAGAGGAAGCCTCGTGCTCCTCCTGCCCGTAAGCCGGTCATCCTTGCGGACTTTATGGCCGACTATTTCCTCAATGAGGGGATTATCAGCTTGACGCTCAAGGATGACGACGCAATGTGCCCTGCAAACGGGAATTTCTACGCGGAGAATGGGTACTACACCATTCGCGCCACGGTTGTCTACAATGCAGACGATGAGGAGCCGGAGATTCGGGACCATCTGACAGGGGAGACCCTGGACGAGGCCCCGGTTCTCGGTCCTCACGAGTGCATTAAGGCGATAAAGGACGGCGAGGTGAAGTACATCAACGCAGACGGGTCTGAGATTGAGGAAGAGAAGATTGTCTTTGGGGTTACGGGGTCATACTTTGACCACGTCCCTGAGAACGCGGCCGATGTTGAGAAGTTCAACAACTTCAAGCGGGCGTTTTATCAGACGGGTTTTCTTACCAAGACGGAGGTGTTCACCTTGAACAACTTCATCAAGTCCCATATGTGCCAGAAGTACCCCGACGAGACTCTCTCTACCTTGATGGTGGAGAAGAAGGGTAGCGAGAAAAAGGTTCCCTCGGGGCGCCACTTCAAGATTTACGGTGCTGCAGAGACGCAATACTTCGAGCAGATTCGCCAGACGATCGTGACCGCCGCTGCAAGCGGTGATGCCAAGATCCTGGAGAAGATTGCCAAGATGCGCTCGCGTGAGGAAACTCGTGTTCCGACCAAGAAGGCGATGGAGAAGGCGGCCGAGAAGGGCAAGCCTGCTCCCGTTGCTGAGGAGCTCTACGTCGATGGTGCGTTCCCCGAGGGTGACTCGTTCGACTACAACGAGAACATCCCGCAGACGTTCATTATGCAGTATATGCCGTTCCTCATCAAGTCGCCTGACGGCGCTGAGGAGAGCGCGGACGAGATGGAGATGGAGGAGACCGCGTAAGCGGGCTCCCAAGCCATTCCACACCCCTGTACATAATATATATTTGTAAATGACTGTATATAACTATATCCAATCATATATATAACCATAAAAAAATTATAAAACCTTATCACACTATTACCACATACACTACCATACATTACTATGTACATTACTATATACATTACCATACACATTACTATACATATGCATCTACTAAACTATTTTATAGATCAAATACTTTGATCATTATTCGATGCAAGAGAGGAATCAAAGGCCAAGTCCTGATAAGATCGATCTCATCTATTGATATCACTCTATATCACTCTAAGTTTTTATAATTTTTTATGTATCAATGTTCATATATACAGTAATGATAATGATAATATCGACTTCTCCTGGTTGAGTACCTAACAACCTTCTTGGCACCTAAAGGTGCAGAACCAGGCTCGAAGAGCCGTGGCGGTTGCAGCGCCCATTGGAAGTCGTCAGCACTCACGCGGTGCAGACCCCTGTTTAGAGGTCAAGAGGCCCGATGACAGACTCGATCTGGTTCGCCTCCTCGAGGGCGTCGTAGAGGTTGTTGAAGTTGACAACCAGACGACCTGCCTCTACATCGGGGATCTGAATCTCCCCGCAAATTGTGAGGAAGTCTGCACAGAGCTTCAGAAGCTCCTCCGTCTTATGGATGGTGTAGACCCGGCGGATCAGCTGGAGCATCTCGACCGTATGACCGGCAAAGCGAATGTCCGGAGCTAAAATCCGCGCACGAATTACTCGGCGGCGCCTCTTCTCCTCTTCCGAGTAACCATTATCGATGTCGGGATGGATCATCAGGCGTCCCTGCAAGCCAGGGATCGTGTCCGTCAAACCGGCCCACTTGCGCAGGTCAGAAACGACTGCATTCTTCCAGAAGCTTACCATCTGCTTGCCGTTAAAGTCCGTTCGGGAATCCCTCGGCACCTCCTGCAGCTTTCTCGGAACAAAAGCTTGAGCTGTTGGCCTGAGCTTAGGTTCCTCTTGCTGGGGCTGGGGCTGGGGCTGGGGCCGTAGCCGGGGCCGTAGCCGGGGCCCGGGTCCCACTACTCCAGCACCCACCGTAAAGGAAACGGGTTTTAGCTTTGTGGTAATGCTTCCGCACTTGTCAAGTTTGGTTTCCACTACAGCAGCTGTGTAGGTGTTGATCACCCCTGTTATTATGTTCCCGTC